>ERZ791743.1325-NODE-1325-length-15010-cov-13.157874_pt1 | contig 15010 bp, 7 predicted proteins | sample MGYA00509952_ERZ791743 | MGnify/ENA primary metagenome ERZ791743 (study PRJEB30046, sample SAMN00792040) | human gut metagenome | study: EMG produced TPA metagenomics assembly of the A metagenome-wide association study of gut microbiota in type 2...
CATCTTCAGCGGCTCTCCCTCTCGAAAGCGGTTGCAAAGGTACAGACTTTTTCCGTTTCCGCAACTTTTACTGCATACTTTTTTGCAGAAATTTTTCAGGTTCTTGCCTAACTCACTGATTTACTTTATGCTATAAAGCATAATTTTTATTGCTATGTGGAAATCCGTGTGAAATGTACTACATTATATAATTCGTGCGGGCGCGTACGTGTGCGCAAATGAATGCAGGGAAAGTTTCACGAAAGACTGAAAAAACAGCTGCAAAGCCTGAAGCTGCGAATGGAATACGGAAAAAGGAACGGAATTTTTACACGAACGAAAAGGAACTTTTTACGTTTCCGTTACGAAAAACCTACGGCTCCGCAACGCAAAACGTACGGTTCGAACGGCGGAAACATATAGTTCAAAGGAAGAAACTATACAAACGACCATCACATTTAATAAAAAAACTCTTTGACTTTTCTACAAAACCAAAGAGTTTTTTATTTAAAGATATTATCTTCTTAGGGAAATGTGTCCATCAATCGGAAATCTTTCACCTTTCCATGCTTTTCTCGAAGTCCAATCTTCAGCTGGATCAGACCAAAATGGATGATCAGCAGGAAGTCCCAATGGCAAATAGACTAAAGAAGTCATATAAAGACTTCCATTATTCGTATAATAATTAGCCAAATTAGGCTGGTGTCCCACAAATCCAAGTTTCAAGAAATTCTCGTTATCAAAATTACCCTCAACAGAAAACATATTTTTCATTACTGCGGTAAGTGCACTTCGGATTTGTCCATTTTTCAGGTCCTCTGGCAAACCATATTTCCATGCGGCAAGCGCCATTGATTGAAATGCCCCCATACGATACACCACAGATCGGCCAAATGCCGGATAGGTGCCTTCAGGAGAAATAAGTCTTTCTATGAAAGTATTAAAGCGCTGCATTCTTTTAACCCCTAAAGAAACAGAAACTGGAGTTGAAAATTTATTAGCCTCACAAACCTCTAATACTTCCACATACATCGGATGTATTACATAAGAGTTATAATAATCCAAAGCAAATTCCGGTCCATCACTATACCAGCCATCACTCAGATACCATTCATTTATCTTATTGACAGCTACAGTTAGTGCATACATATCAGCCTTTTCGCCTATAGACAAAAGAAAGGCCTCAGTCATGGCTCTAAAAAGCAACCAGTTATTATACGCCGGCCGTATCACTCTCAACCCGATAAACCTATCGATATATCTTTGCTTAGTTATCGGGTCCAGTCTATTCCAAGTTGCTTCAGGTGCGCGCATAAAACTTTCTGCAATATAAGCCGCATCTACCAATATCTGAGTGGGCCCTTCCCACAACAAGCAGTCCGGGCTATCAGGATTTACCGCATTTTTATACGATAATATAGCCCAGTCACGGAGTTGTTTTCTCATTCTACCTTCTTTACTTTCATCATCTGGCAAAGCAAGCCATGGTGAAATACCAGCCATCAGGCGTCCAAAGGCTTCCATATAAGCCACTCGTTTGTCTCTTCCATCCCAAGTCGGACTAAGCTCCAGATTCATGTTCTTCTGCAATTCACCTTTACTCATATTTTCAAGTATAGGCTGCGCTATCTTATAACATAGTTCGGTCCAAACTTCCCGGTCACTAGCCTGTGACTCTTTATCATTTTTTGCGACAACATGAACAGATACTAACATAAGTGCTACTAAAAGCACACTTTTAATTTTCATCATAGCCATTTATTTTAATGCAAGGTTTTTACTTTTTTCTATGTCTACTTTTCGTTTCAATGCTTCCAGATAATAATAATCTGCATAATTCAAAGGAACATCTATTTCGCTGTTATGAGGAATACTTCCCACTGAATGCATCAGAATAAATCGCCCATTCTCACCTAATCTTGCTGTGTAACGCTCTGAAGCAAGGCTTGCCATAATATGGTCAGCATACTCCTCATAGGAAATCGCCTCAGGCACTCCCAATGTGCAAATCTCGTACAAAGCAGAAGCTATAACAGCTGCAGAAGAAACATCTCTAGGCTCATCAGGTATTTTAGGTGCTTCCATGTCCCAATAAGGAACAAGGTCCTCAGGCATCTTTTTATGGTTCTTCATGAAATTAAAAGTCTTTATGGCCTGCTGTAAATATTTTTTATCGCCCGTATAACGATAACACATTGTAAAACCATATATAGCCCACGCTTGTCCACGTGACCAAACAGATTCATGAGAGTATCCTTGTGCTGTATGACGGTGTCTTACGCTCCCGTCTGAAAGACTGTAATCTATGACATGATAACAACTTCCATCTGGACGAAACTGTTCCTTCAATGTTCTGTCAGCATGCGCTACGGCAATCTTATAATAAGTAGAATCACCAGACAGTTTTGTTGCTTCAAACAACAATTCCAGGTTCATCATGTTATCAATTATAACCGGACATTCCCAGCCTCTTTGAGCCTGCCAACTATTTCCAGAAACATTCCAACTTTGTATAGTTCCAGGTTTTTCCCGGAAACGGGTACATAAAGAGTTAGCTGCTTCTATCATCACATCTTTATATTCGGCCTTTCCTGATAACCTAAGCCCATTACCATAACTACAATTCACAATAAACCCTATATCATGATGCCAAGTAAGTTTTTTAGCCTCATCCAACGCCTCCGTATACTTTTGTGCAACAGAAAGAAGCGTATTATCATCCGTAAGTTCATACAAATACCACACACTTCCTGGGAAAAAACCACTTCTCCAGTCTGAGAACCCACAATAATAAACTTGCTCGTTCTCGTTCAAAGTCACAGGATTCAAAACCTTGCCACTCGCCTCAATTGTATCAATCTCCAATCCAATCTGACACCTAGCATTTTCAACAGCCTGCTCAACCCAGGATTTTTCAGTTGATTCTGCTTTTTTCATACAGCTTCCCAACCCACAAACAGTTGCTGCTACACAACAATTTAATAACAATTTTAAAATACCCATAAATATTTTCACGCATTAAGTTTAACTTAAAAAGAGATTGTAAAAGTATAACAACCCTTTTGCTCTTTTTCTTTAGCAATAAAAGACAACCTATAGACCTCCGCTCCCCATACAGACGACAATTTTTTATCCGTAAGTTTTACACATTCCTTTTTTACTTTAAACATCTTAGTATCATATTTCAACGTACCTTTAACCCCATTGACAGAAATCTCAATTACACCATCTTTTATGATTATGTCTCCCCATGACAAGAAATTAATCACATTTTCTTTCTTTATCTCATTCAGTTCAAACCGGTCACTTATCATAAGAGCGTCAGACTTCATTGTATAAGAACGAATCCATTTCTTCACTCCAGCTTCATCAGGATAAGCTGTAGCTATGTTCGCAGAGAAACTATTCTTCGTAGCTTTAACTTCCGTAGCCTTATACTGGCGTCCATACTTTTGAGGAACCCCGTTTATCATCGGCAAATTATGATAATTACTTTGCATAGTCCAAATCGTGTATCTTTCACTACTAAACGTCTGTCTTGTGTAAGTACCAACTCCCGCATCAATAATAACCGGCATATTATTTACCCACAAAGAGAAACTGCCCGCATCATTATGATTATGGCTTTCATCATTATATCCTCCTTTTGCGGCAAAAAAGGCCTTCTTATTTCTTACATAGCAAAATTCCGTCTCAGGATACCAGGTATAAGAAACACCTGTATAGGCTTCTTGATACGCACATAATTCATCCTCCACTAAAAAAGCTTCTAAAATACGGAACAGATCACGACCTCTAAAAGAAATCTTGCTTCCCTTATTTTGCATTGAAGCAAACTGCTTCAAGATGTCACTCTTTACAGCTTTTCCATATCGGTATATAAGATAAGGGTCTCCACCTCCTTTGGCAGAAGCATCCGCAAAATTAACAACCCATCCATTCCCTACATAACTTCTTGCAATATACTCTCCCATTGCTTTAATCTGCGGATTGTCAAATATTGAGATTTTACCACCAGTTATCCGATTCAACAAAACAAGATAATCGAGACATTTTCCTGAAGCATGCCCCCAATAAGAAGGTCCTTCTTCACATGCTCCGTCAGAGTGAACATAATTAAGGAACTTATCCACCGATTGCATACTACGGGAAACAGCTTTAGAAAGACGGTCTACATCATTCTCCAGCAGCATAAATGTCATCAAACAATTACTATTGCACCATGGATTCCAGTTATTCACCATTTGCCCTTTATAATTCGCAGCCAGCCACCAAAAACTATCATTATTCAAATAAGGTTTCATTATTCTTTCATCCAGTTCTCTGTATAAGCGTCGGGAAATTTCCGGATCTATCTTGTCAAATTCTTCATGCATAAAATAATATACCCATGATAAAAGACTTCCCAAATCCCCAGCTGTTAAATCAATCAAAGGATAAATGGGTGTAGGCAATGCACGGTGTGTAGGCTGAGTCACCAAATGGGCTGACAATGCCCAAGATGTCATTTCACAAGTATGAAAGACTCCATTAATAAGCTGGTCTATAAAACGTCCCTTCCCTTCTGCCAGTTCAGCAAGCATAAGCCTCACGATAGCTTGATTGTTGTCATCAAAAGGCCGTTCCATAATCTCCCGATTTCCACTTCTTTCAAACTCCAGATAGTCTGTTGCCTTTACCACTTTCCAAGTGTACCCTAAAAGCGACTCTCCATTTTTAATAATTTCATCTTTATATTCCCCTAAAAACCGACTCCATCCTTCCCGATCTTTATAAGAAGGATACTGAACCCATTTTTGATTTAAGACAAGGCACTCCGCAAGACTTTCCTGAGCCGCCACATGTTGAAGAAAATTTCTCTCAGTATAAGCAGCCACTTTAATACATGAAAGAAAAACGAAGACAATTAAAGAAAAAAAACTTTTTGTTTTCATGATATTAGTATTATTAATTAACAATGCAATATTAAGGCTTAATCATATAACAAGGTATCAATATTGTACATAGTAGATACACAAATTGTATAGATCACTTCCAGCACTATTTTATACAAGAAAAAACAGTTTCTTCGAGTTATTAAAAGCTGCGCAATCAGCAATTTCATATAATCACCTATAAATTAATAAGATACGCACCACCTATTTTAACAATTATATTGACATAAAAATATTCCTAAAAAAATCTCCGGATTTTTTTTACATATATATCGGACAATTCGTATAATAGAATTTACAGATTCTAACAATCTTTGCTATGTCAATAATTCACAAACTTAAACTTATACTTATGAAAAGTGCTAGGAACTACAAAATCTCCATGACCAGAATTTTGGCAGGAGTTTCTTTAGCTTTTTTTGCATCAGGCATAGCTACCGCAGCCAACGAATCATCGTCACCACATGCAGATGCAATTGAAAGTATTTTACAACAAAAAGCAATTAATGGTAAAGTTCTTGATGCGGCAGGTGAGCCTATTATTGGAGCTAACGTAATTGTGAAAGGAACAACTAACGGAACAATTACCGACATTGACGGAAATTTTACGCTAAATGTTCCTTCGGAGTGTATTCTTCAAGTTTCCTATATTGGATTTAATACACAAGAAGTGAAAGTTACTTCTACGACTAACAACATTACTGTAAATCTTAAAGAAGACACGGAAACACTGGAAGAAGTAGTAGTAGTAGGTTATGGTACTCAGAAAAAAGTAAACCTTTCAGGTTCTCTCTCTACCATCAATGTAAGTGAATTAACAGAAAGCCGTCCTATCACAAACGTATCTCATGCATTGTCAGGACTTGCAGCCGGTGTCAGTGTCCAGATGTCAAGCAACCAGCCAGGAAACGATGACGCCTCCATCAAAGTGCGTGGTCAAGGAACGCTTAATGATTCTTCTCCTCTTGTAATCATAGATGGAGCAGAAGCCAGTATCAATACCGTCAATCCTCAGGATATTGAAACAATGACAGTATTGAAAGATGCAGCTTCTTCTGCTATCTACGGTTCACGTGCTGCCAACGGTGTCATCTTAATAACCACCAAACAAGGTAAGTCAGGTAAAATTAAACTTGACTATAACGGTTATGTATCATTTACCTCTCCTTCTATTCCAAGTTCTATGGATCCTGTTTCCAATTATGCAGATTACATGGAATATATCAATGAAGGATATAGAAATTCAGGAATGGCCGAGAAGTTCTCAGCACAGACCATTCAAGAATGGAGAGACAATGAAGGAAAAGATGCCTTGCGCTATCCAAACTCAAACTGGATTGATGATACATTCAACAACTCTGTATCACACAATCACGTAATTTCAATGAGTGGAGGAAGTGAGAAAATAAGATTTTATTCTTCATTTGGCTATCAGAACAATCCGGGAGTCATGGATAACACAGGGTTTGAAAAATATAGCGGTCGACTCAACATTACAGCAGATATCAAACCTTGGCTAACTTTAGGAGCATACGTAAATGGATATGTATCAAACATGGATCCTGCTGCCAAATATACAGATGACTCAAGCACATCAACTTCTGTAGATGACGTATTCACATACGCTTCTGCCACTACTCCAGGTATGGTGTTCCAAGCACCCGACGGAAGATTTGGAGCGATGAATAATCCAGAAGACGATGCACAGAGCGCTGTCAATAACCCACTAGTACGCCTTAACCAAGTAGCCGGTAACATTGCAAAACACAATTTGAGAACTCGTTTTGTAGCTACATTAAAACCATTCAAAGGATTCAGCATCACAGGTTCTTATTCATATGATGTTGTAGATGAAGAAAGAAAACGTAAGCCTGTCATCCTGGAACAATGGAACTTCAGAGACGAACTGATTACACGTACCACAGAAGGTAAATCAAGCATCATGAACTACGACGGAAAAACACAACGCTATTTCAATGATGTAGTAGCCAGATATGAAAACCGTTTCATCAATGATCAGTTAGGGCTGAATGCAATGATTGGTGCCAGCCAGGAAAGATATTACCAACATAACTTCCAAGCGACCAAGTATGACTTAATCGACTATAGTCTAAACGTGATAAATGGAGCCACAGGAGACGCCAGTGCATCTGGATCAAGTACTGAATGGGCTATGCGATCTTTCTTCGGACGTGTAAACCTTGACTGGAACAACAAATATCTGCTCGAATTAAACCTTCGCGCTGACCAGTCTTCACGCTTCCTCTCTAATAAAAGAACAGGGTATTTCCCCTCAGGTTCTTTTGCATGGAGAATCGATCAGGAAGAATTTATGAAAGGAGCATTAGAAAAAGGACTTAGCAATTTAAAACTTCGCCTTTCATACGGTTCATTAGGGAACAATTCTGTAGGCAACTACGATGCGCTTGCTACTTACGCAATTGATAACAGTAACTATTCACTAAACAACCTGCTAGTGCAAGGACTTGTTCAAACCAAATTGGCCAACAGGGCACTTACCTGGGAATCAACTTATATGACAAATGTCGGAGTTGACTTTGGGTTCTTCAATAACCGTTTTACTGGAACAATTGATTACTTCCACAAACGTACCAAAGATATCCTTATCGAACTACCAGCTCCTTTGGTACATGGTTCAACCGATATTCCCAAACAAAACAGTGCTATTGTAACTAACCAAGGAGTTGAATTTACTTTAGGATGGCAAGATAAGATTGGTGACTTCTCATACGGCATCAATGGAAACTTCACTTATGTAAAAAATATTGTCAATAAATTTAAAGGAAGAGACAAAGGTGGTATGAGTATTGACGGCGCAAACGTTATCTGGGAAGGCCATTCCATCAACTCACAATATCTTTTGAGAGTTGACCGCATCATCCAAACAGATGAAGACCTGCAACTTGTTCAACAGATTATAGACAACGCAAAACAATTATATGGTAACAACATTGCAGAAAATCAAATATTCTCTTCAGGTAAGCCAGAAAAAGGAGACTTCTTATACAAAGATACCAATGGAGACGGACTGATTAACTTGGATGATAGAGAAATTGTGAGCGACGGTCCTAATCCTAAGTTCCAGTTCGGACTTAATTTAAATGCATCTTACAAAGGGCTTGATTTCTCTGTTCTTTTCCAAGGTCAGGCTGGAGCAAAAATCTACTGGCAAAATGATTTAGCCAACACGGCTTCTGTACGTTATGGTTATCAGATGAATAAAGAAGTTGTAGAAGGAAGATGGTATGAAGGAAGAACTACATCTGCCGAATATCCAAGACTACTTGAATATTCAAATAACAAAAACAAACAGATGAGCGATTTTTATCTGCAAGATCTTTCATTCTTAAAAATACGTAATATTCAGTTAGGATATACCTTACCTAAATCAATTGTATCCAAAACCTCTCTCGAACGTATCCGTGTTTACGGAAGTTTGGAAAACTTCTTCACCTTTACTTCTTTTAGAGGATTTGACCCTGAATTAGGAGGAACACTGGGATATCCGACCATGAAAAATGTGGTAGTAGGTATTAACGTATCTTTCTAACATAGTTTTTATAACCATTTATGATTTACCATTATGAAAAAATATAAATTAATTGCAGTTTTAGCTGCTTCAATGGCATTCACCACAGGATGTTATGATTTGGATGTTTTTCCGGAAGATCAATTAAATTCTACTACTTTCTTCCAGACTCAAGCCCATGCTGACCAAGCCATGATGGGAGTTTATAGCCTGATGACAGACGAAGACGTCTTTGGCAGACAATTTGGTTTTGATTGCTTAGGAGGTGTTGGCAGCGGTTACGACCCAGCTTCATATGCCACCATCGCAAGAGGCACCTATACTAGTAGCGAAGGATTTGTTACAAACAAATTCCAGAAACTTTATGAAGGAATTTCTCGCGCCAACATCGTCTTACAGAATGTAGACAAATGTGATATGACAGAAGAGTTAAAAGAGCGGTATAAGGCAGAAGCCAAGTTCATGCGTGCATTATATTATTTCACTCTTATGGATTTTTGGGGAGGAGTTCCTATCTACGATGAAACTACCATTGTAGAAGATGAGTTTATGAGCATGCTCAAACCCAAAAGTGACATTGAAACTGTAAGGCAATTTATCCTGACAGACCTTGAAGAAGGAATAAAGAAACTGCCTGTCGAATGGGATAGCACCAACAAAGGAAGAGCCACATCCGGAGCTGCCCTTGCACTAAAAGGGAAAGTACTTCTTTATGCTGGGAAATATGATGAAGCCAAGAAATGCTTCAGAGAACTTATTGGTGAAACAGAAAATTCTCAATATGCAGGAGTGTATAAACTCTACGAAGAAGGTGAGAACCCTTATTCAGACCTGTTCAAACCTGGTGGTGACGAAAGTAGTGAAATGATTTTTGCCATACAGAATATTGGTGGAATTGGACAGGACTTCGGTATGCCAACCACTTTCTACATGGGAACAAGAGCTGCATTTGGTAGCTGCTGGAACAATGTAATGGCCTCGGTCAATCTTGTAGATTCTTATGAATGGAAAGATGGATCACCTTTCAGCTGGACAGAAGCAAAAGCCTCATACGGCTGGAATGGATATCCAACCTATAATGATGCTGTTGAAAATACAGAAACAAAGAAAAAAGAATACCCAATGCGAGAAGAAGTCTTCTACTCCAAACTTACCGAAGACAATAAAAGTGTAAAAGAATACACAACACACAGAGCTGAATTATTAAGCATGTATGAAAATCGTGACCCAAGAATGGCGTCAACGGTGATTCTTCCATACACTCAATTCAAAGGTTGGGTCAGCAATAAAGCTAAAGATACAGAATTTGTCATGACAAAAGAAGTCGGAATCTGCAACGAGACCAATGGATTCATACGTGTCAACGGAAACTATGAATACTATCCATTCCGGAAATTTGTAGCAGAATATGATATGGATGGAGCAATAAACAACCGTGCAGATACCCCTATTAACTTCCCACTTATTCGCCTGGCAGATGTATATCTAATGCTGGCAGAGTGCTATATCTTCTCAGAATCTGGCTTTGACAAAGACAATGCAGTGAAGTACATCAATAAAGTACGTACAAGAAAAGGAGTAAATATGCCTGAAATCAACAACGGTACCCCACAAATGGCAGCCAATACAAAAGAGGAAGTTTTTGAACGTTTGCGCCACGAACGTGCAATAGAACTTGCTGCTGAAGGACATAGCTTTAGCGATATGAAAAGATGGAAACTTCTTGAAACTTTAAATGGCCCCGTATATGGAATAGCCTTATACAATGCTTATTACACACGTGTTGTGACAGAAAGAGATTACTTATGGCCATTCCCATTGTCTGAATGCGAAAAAAATCCTGATTTGGCTAAAGGACAAAACCCTGGATGGTAAAAATAATTTCTATGGAAAAAGGCGTCTAATTTTTAGACGCCTTTTTCCATAGAATTATTTCTAGAACTTTTCCTATAATTTTGAGGGGTTACTCCATACTGATTTTTAAAACACCTACTAAAATAGACAGGCGAACTAAACCCACACTTATCACCCACTTCTGAAACTGGTATATCCGGATACTTCTGTAACATAGTAGCAGCAAACTTAAGCCTGTAATTTAGAATAAAATTATTAGGAGTCATACCAGTTAAGGCCTTAAATTTTGAATACAGAACAGAACGTCCTACCCCAATCTCTTTACAAAGTTCCGGTATATCAAATTCCGTATCATCCATATGTGCCTCAATAGCCTCAGAAGTTTTCTTCAAAATCTCCTGATCAAGCAAATTAATACTAGTCAGATCAACTTCCGTTATTGGATTTTTACGTATCTGGTTGTGTATTAACAATCTATTTCGAACCAAGTTATTTGCTCTTGCAAGTAGGATTCTCGGATTAAAAGGCTTCGAGATGTAATCATCCGCTCCTCTATTAAGGCCTTCAATATTCTGTTCTACACTATTTAATGCAGTAAGAAGTATAATAGGAATATGACACAAGTCAATATTGTTCTTTATTTTCAGACACATTTCCGTTCCGGACATCTCAGGCATCATAATATCCGAAATAATTAAATCAGGCTTATATTCATATGCTTTATCTAATCCTTCCTTGCCATTACTTGCCATTATTACCTGATAAAAAGGTGAAAAAAGCTCACATAACACTTGAATAAGCTCGTCATTATCTTCCACAACTAAAACCGTATATTTTTTTGACTCTCCTTCTTCGCTTTGGAAACTTTCTTCGTTAGCAACGGCACATATTCCAACTCTACTATCCTCATCTGTCTCCTTCAAATCTGACTCCTTCTCCCGATCCGCAAAATGAACATGCTCATCATGAATATATCTTGCATCACCAAGTGGAAGTTTTACAGTAAATACACTACCCTTTCCCAACTGACTATCTAAGCAAATTTCTCCATGATGTTTCTCTACAATACTCTTTGTAAGAGCCAAGCCAATTCCAGTACCTGGAGATGTAGCAGACTCAGAAGATCCTTCAATCTGATAAAAACGATCAAAAATACGATTAAAATCACCCATTGCTATACCTTTTCCAGTATCATGTATTGAAATAGCCACATTCTCACCTTCCACGCATATTTTAATCTCAATACTACCTCTCTCCGTATATTTAAAAGCATTCGACAACAAATTAAGAAACACTTTCTCTAACTGCTTTGAGTCAAACCAGCATAATATTACTTCCTGATTGGAGAAAAACTCATATTTAAGTCCTTTACTATGTGCATAATCACTAAATACATAAAATATCTCTTTCATAAAAAGGCAGATATCTTTCTGCGACATATTCAGCGTATATTTATTTTGTGTAAACTTTCTAAAATCCAAAAGCTCAGAAATCAAGTTATTCATATATTGAGCACTTCTCTTAAGCTTCAAAACCCGGTTATACACCATTGGTTGTAGATTGGGCATCTGAAGAAGAGATTCTATGTGACTTATTATTAAGGTAAGTGGAGTACGAAACTCATGACTTACATTGGTAAAAAACACCAATTTTTCATGATTAAGTTCTTCTATATGCTGCTTTTCAAATCTCTCTTTTTCAAGTGAAAGAAATAAATCATTTTTCTCTTTTCTATAACGTATTATCATCCAAACGATGGTAATAAATATAATGATATACAAAACCCATGCATACCATGTGTTATACCACGGCAACGAAATACAGATATTAAGTACAGCCATATCCTGTGCATCACCATCTGCCATTCTAACACACAATGTATAATTTCCAGGAGAAAGATTCGTATATCTCGCAAAAGGAACTGTAGTCGAAATCCAAGTCTTATCAAACCCTTCTAATTTATATTCAAAAATCTGTTGTACATGCCTGTTTATATAATCAGAACTAGCAAACTCTATAATTATATTATTTTGCGATGAAGCTAAATCTATTCTATCTGTGAATGCCAAAGATTTTTTCAGGATTTTTCCTTCCTCCGATGGATGTATTATAGCGTTATTTACATTAATATTAGAAAAATAAATCGGTTGTTTATGTTGTAACGGAGATAAAAAATCAGACTCTTCAACACGTGTTATCCCCTTTGTATCGCCAACGTAAATTATATTTTCCTTAGAAATACAGATGCCACATCCATATATAATAGGAGCTTTTAAATAATCTTGCTTTATACTCGCAAACGTCTTTTTATCCGTATCAAACATAGTTATTCCTCTATCTCCTATAAGTATCAATTTACCATTTAAGGTCAATCGGGAAGAATAACAATAATTACTGGGAAGATTACTATTATATGATGTATAGGTATTAATTGTCTTCAAAGAGGTATCATAAACAATCATTCCACTGCCTAAAGTACAAATATAAAGTTTTTTATCTACTGAAAGAATATGCGACACCTCTCCTAAAGCATGAAGTGATATTATTTCCTGTTTATGAGGAGCATCAAGAGAAATTGCTTTTATATTATTTCCAGATGTAGTATAAAAAGTTCCGTTCTTATCTATATCAAAAATCATTGCTTCACCAAAACAATCTGGTAAATGAGTAAATCTGTTTGACCGAGTATCGAGCAAAAACACTCCCTCTCTTGAGGAAACAACAATTTTATTTTTCCACTTTTTGACATGGTGTATAATTCTTCCCGGCATAACGGGAGATTTATAATCCGTAGAATAATTATAGAAAGTCTTCTTCTTAATGTCATATCGAGACAAGCCTCCAAGATGTGTACCTATATATAGCATATCATTATCCATATCATAGCACATACTTTTCACATTATTATGAGGAAGCCCATGACGTGAAAGAGGCGTGGCAGTAAATTGCTCCACAGTTCTCCACCCACGATCTATACAACTGACTCCTCCTCCATCCGTACTTATCCACAAATTCCCTCTTTTGTCCATTATCATTTCACCAATGTATGAATAATAAAGACTAGACAAATCCTTTGCCTGATAATCGTAATGAATTACACTATTTCTTGTTGGGTTGAAATAATTTACGCCCCCAAAATAACTTCCAGCCCAAATATTTCCTTGCCTATCTTTGAAAAGCGAAAAAATAGAAGGATGATTAAGCCCACCCGCATACTGCGGAATATTTACGGCTGCATAAGTATGGTTTTTTATATCATATTTCTGTAAACCCATAAAAGTGCCAAACCATATATTCCCATCATCGTCTTCAACAAATTCACGAATCTGCGGGTCAATTATACCGTTTATGCCATTCGGACAAAGTGGAATTTTCTCTATTCTATCATTCACTCTCCGATAAAGTCCATTCATTCTCGTTCCTATCCACAAATTATGTTTTGAATCTTCATATATTCTATAGATATCTTCTCCCGGTAAAAGGTACTGCTCCTCCCAAAGTGCGCCAAAAGGAGAAATAATTATACCATCAGTCGTACCTACATACATATTGTCTCTGTCAACTTCAATTACATTAACAGAGGTAGATTCAGGTAAAATTTTATAAATGCTTTTTTTATGAGTTTTGAGATCATACAAAAATATGTTGTTCCTCTGTGCATACAAAATATTTCCTTTATATGCAGTCATAGCCGTTACCTTCCCTCTATTATCTATCTTACAAAACAGTTCGGTTTGCACATCATAAGCATACAAAAAGAAATCAGAAATAAAATACACTTTATTGCCATCTACAAGATTTTCTGATACAATGGAAGATATACTATTACCAATCCATAATTTCCCATCTTTCCCATTATCTACCTCACCCTTGTAATATTTAATCTTACCTCCGTCATAGACATTTAAACCTTCTCTTGTACCGAACCACATTCGCCCCAAAGTATCCTGTCCTATAGCCATTACAGAAGGCTGAGATAGCCCATTGCCTACACTAAGATTCTGAAAATATTGTGCATTGGATTTTATTGTCGTCAATATTAACAATATAAATAGTATAAAAAATAACTTTCGCATCATTTTATGCTTGCATTATTTATGAATAAGTTGAACATAGTTAGATTTCCCGACTACAAAGTCTATGGTTTATCGTGTGCCAAATTTAAAAAATTATCGTACGTATATCAAAAATCAGAGTAAAGAAAAATCCGGATATAAAATAAAAGAACTTTCAAACCATTTTCTATCCATAATTATAAATTTAAAGGAGCTTTTCAAGACCTAATCCTGAAAAACTCCTTTAAAATAAATCAAACTTTTTCCATTCTAAAATTCACATTCTTCTTCATTTTCTACGGAAGGAATGGTAACCAGGACTTTATCAATTCGCGCACCATCCATATCCACCACTTCCAGCACAAAATTATTCCACTCCAGTGTTTCTCCACTTTGTGGAATATGCTGTAAATGCTGCAGAATTAAACCTCCTACCGTATGATAGTCTACATCTTCCAAAAGGTCCTGACGATTAAAGTAGCACAAGAAATCATACAACGGACACTGGCCGTCTACCAGCCAGCCATCTTTATTGATTCGCTTGATAATATCCGGTTCTTCCCCAGCATCATCCATAGAACCAACCAAGCCTTCCAGAATGTCACGCAAGGTGATAATTCCCACGCAAGCTCCAAACT
>ERZ791743.1333-NODE-1333-length-14941-cov-4.551458_pt1 | contig 14941 bp, 12 predicted proteins | sample MGYA00509952_ERZ791743 | MGnify/ENA primary metagenome ERZ791743 (study PRJEB30046, sample SAMN00792040) | human gut metagenome | study: EMG produced TPA metagenomics assembly of the A metagenome-wide association study of gut microbiota in type 2...
GCGCGGTCCTCGGAAGGGAATTTCTTTCCCTTCCGGGAGAATACGACTCCCTGGAGCATGCGGTAAGCCACATCAAACACGCACAGAAGCTCTGTGCCCGTAAAACACCGGGTCTCTGGAAACAGGCAAAGGGCATCAACGATGACATTGCGGTCAAGACCGCCCGGTTCATCGTGGATACGGCCATAAAGTATGACGTGGACTGCATTGTCATGGAATACCTGGATTTCGCCGGAAAGAAGCGCGGCAGCAAGAAGCAGCGTCTCCACCTCTGGCGGGCAAAGTATGTACAGTCCATGGTAACGGACAAGGCACACCGGAACACGATCCGGGTTGCCAGAGTCTGTGCCTGGAATACATCAAGGCTTGCATTTGACGGAAGCGGCAGAGTCATGAGAGGGAAAGAAGCAGATCTTCCAAGCTACAGCCTCTGCCGGTTTCCGACCGGGAAGCAGTACAACTGTGACCTGAATGCAAGCTATAACATCGGTGCCCGGTATTATATCCGGGAACTTTTAAAGACCCTTCCGGCAACGGCGGGGCAGGCGGTTACGGCAAACGTACCGGAACTGGCCCATAGAAGCAGATGTACCTTATCCTCGTTAATTAGGCTGAATGCGGTGCTTGCGGCATAATGCAGCAAAGCCACTGAGTTCAGCCTGTATGGAGGAAGGGCAGCCCGGAAGCCCTAAAGACTTCAACCGGACAGGAAATCCGGCGATCGGGACACTTTCATGGCAGAGCTTTCAGGAACGGGATCCAACCGGATACCGGAAGCTTGTGACTTTAGTCATGAGAGACAGCTTCACGAGTGCTCTGGCAGTGATGATCAGCTATGTAGGCGGACATTTACAGGATCCATCACAGATTTCATATGTCTGCGGTCTTGCATGTGGTGATGCTCTTAAGATGTTGGAAGAGAAGGGATTAATTCGGTCAGACTCTGCGCAGGATCAGGCAAATCCTTCCAAGACTAAGCAGGTATAGGCATTCTTTCTGTGTTGGAAACTACAACCACCTTATGTGTAACTGGCAACCGAGCGCCGGCACCTAGAACTTACAAAAAAAGAACCGAGAAGAAATATTCTCCCTGGTTCTTTTTTCATTTTCCTGCCTATGCAATCTGTGCCGGGAAGAGGATATCATACATCTCCTCTTCTGTTGCGATCCAGCCCATGGCCATCTCATAGACTTCGTCGATAAGATCCCATTTTGTCTGGGTTTTATTGAAGTCTCTGATAAAGCCGGCAAGGAAACTGCATCCGCTCTCACGGTTCAGTCTTACGACCTGACCGATCAGGCGGGTCAGCACCTGTACCTCCGTTTCGCGCCGGATGACAATGCGTTCCGGTGACATCGAGTACTCGCTGGTTCGCGCCTGGAAAGCGTAGAGCTGTGCAATGCCGCGAATTAATTCACGAAACTTTGCGTTGAGTTCCTTGTCCTCGGTTACCATTCTTTTTGCTTCGATTGCGTTAATATACATATAATTCCCCTTTCTGCCGCTACATGCGGACTTACATACGCGGGAAACCGGCATGAAAACTATTTCTCAATGCCTATCCCTGTCTGGGAAAATTATGGAAGCGGATGTATTGCGTTACTGCCCGATGAAAAAGATACGGAACAGCCCGATCACAAGCAGGTGTACCGGATAAAAGGCATAGTAAAGGTATTTGTTGCCGTGTACCTTTCCGCGTTTGCCGTTATAAGAACGGATCAGGTATATGTATATCCCGCTGATGGCCAACCCCAGCAGACAGGCAGTGAAGCCGGCACCGCACAGCTTGTACACTCCAAGGAAGATTACCCCTGCCCCGGCTGCTGCCTGTGTCCATGGATTTTCGAAAAAGCAGGCATACAAGACCAGAACGCCGGCCATTCCGTAATCGGCATGCAGCAGTCCGGCCACAACCAGCGCCGTTAAGAGCACCATCCCTTTGATGAACGGATTTTTTACATTTACTGTTACCCAGTATGCGGTTACCGCCAGCGCCAATGTGAAGTACACATTTTGACTGTGTGGCCAAAACGGATATCCGAAGGCAGCCAGGTCAAACGGAATCTCAGAAAGCAGGGCAAATCCCCACAGTGATACCGCATACTGCTTGGTGTCATGGGAATGCCGCACGCCCTGTGCTGTTAAAAAGCAGTACAGCGGGAATGCAATGCGTCCGATCGTTCTTGTGCAGAGGTAATACTGTAAAAGCGCATCCGTGACGCCGGCTTTCATGAGCGGCAGTATGATACCGTCTGCCACATGATCCAACAGCATGCAAACCATAGCGATGTATTTGAGCTGCATGCCGCTTAACTGCAGGTCATTTCTTTTCTGATTCTTTTCCATTTTCCACACTTTCTTTGGCATAAACAAAAAGAGAGGCGCCTGCCCCTCTTTTTTGCTCCTCAGATAACTTTAGATGTATGCGTCAATCGGTTCTACCTTATCCGCAAGTTCTTTCAGCTCATCATAATGTTCGCCAAGACTTAAGAAGATATCATTGGCCTCATTGCTGTTGCTGATCACTTCGTTCAGACGATAATAGAAGGTATCCGCGGAATCGGTGATCTGGAAAACGGTCAGGATATAGGGCACCATGGCATGCTTTGCGCCGTATTCGGTTGCCAGCTTTTTAAATGCTTCGTACGCTTCTCCTTCAATGCCGCCACCGTCAAAATCATCCGGATATACCCGTGCATTGACACGGTCTGTCTGATCGTACACGATCTGGGCAGTCGTTTCGGCTGCGTCCTGTGTCTGACCGAAATCTGTGCTTTCATCTGCATCCGTGTTGTTTGTCGAATCTGCGACCTCCTGCATGGCATTGTCCGGTTCCATATCGGTTCCGTGCACGACTTCTTCTTCCGGGGCATTCATGAAGGCATCGTCAGGATGATTGGCCTCGTCCGTTCTCTGTTCCGACACAACAGTCTTCTGCTCCATGGTGACCGTCGCTTCCGTGTTCCCGGTCTCCGGTTCTGTTACGGTTGCCGGTTTTACGGTCTCTTTCTCCTTGCGGCTTTTTCTTACGGATGTCTGTTTCTTTCCGGATTTCTTGTACGCCTCCAGGGCATCTTTGATGTTTCCAGCAAACAGAAGGGAATATTTTCCATTTTCCACCCTGCCGGTATTTAAAAGCGTCTCGTCATCGGTGATCAGAATGCCATCCGTGGCCAGCGCGGATAAAGATCCGGCAATCAGACCATTATCCAGGATCGGATTACCGGTCTTTACGAAACTGACATATTCCAGTTTCAGCCCGGCTCCGGAAAGCCAGATGTGATCCGCTACGGACAGGCTGTCTTCCATCTGACAAAGCGCCTTTAACGGTGCTCCTGCCAGTTTCTTTGCTTCGTCTTTCTCCTTCAGCAGTTTTTCCAGTGCTAATGCGATGTACATATATTTCTCCTTTCTCTAGGCCACGTGGCCGGTCAGTATATCATAAAGTTCCGTTGCCTGTCCGGCCACCAGAGTTGTGTTATGGCGGACATACGGAAGCGTTTCTCGTGGGATTTCCATCATTCCCTGACGTTTTAAGTCCAGGCAGGTGCGATTTGGCTTCAAAATAAACTTAATCACGCCGCTCTCTAAGACAAATGGGGAAGCGATGATGTTTAGTACTGCATCCCTGTCTTTTAATGACATGCAACTGCCTCCTCCATCTGACAGGATATTCAATTCCACCGGATAAACAATCTCTCTGTCCAATGCAAGGGAAGTCAGAAAATACTTTGCGGATACAAAGACCCGCTTGGTAGTCGGGGTTCTTTTTTCTTTCTGATCACGCATTTTCTTTTTCCTCCATTACGCGGCCATTCTCGCGGATGACACGACTGCCACTGATCTCATAAACCTCACGGGTTTCAACTGTTCCGTCTGCACGTTTTTTCTGATATGTGCGGCTCTGAATACGTCCGTTGACGGCAATTCGGTCTCCTACCTGACAGCCAGCCGTCAGATCTGCCAGCCTGCCCCATGCAAGTACCGGAATATAGTCCGATTTTCCGTATGGACGGTTTACCGCAAGCAGCAGGTCCGTAATATGGCGTCCACTCGTTTTCTTGATACGGAAGTACGGCGGCTTGCATAAGAAACCATTCAGATAAATATGGTTATCTCCGTTTCTTCCGGTTGTTTCTTTTTCCTGTTCCATGGTATCTGCAAACAGGAAAAGATCCAGATGGTGCTTTCCGCCTTCGTCCATGTGAGTGTAGGAACGGAAGCTACCGGAAATTTTCAGGCATGTTCCAGGCTTGATTGCATTGACATCCCCTTCTCCCATCAATACTTCCGAGACCATGATACGGATGCGATCAACCGTTCCGCTGAGTCTTGGAGTTTCCAGGATGGAACTGTAAAATTTCTCTCCGAAAATTTCATGATCCATGGCAAATGTTTTTGCCAGTGTACCGGTTACGGTTGCCTGGTTGTTGCTGTGCGGCTGAATACCGCTATTGATATCTTTTTCCATTGGTATCGCTCCTTTTGTTTTCATATTTTCATTTTTTTGCATTTGTTGCGTCAGGCAAAAAGAAAGGCTGCATATCCGCAGCCTTCCTTTCCACTCATCACTGTGTCAGGCGTCTGCCTTTGCTTAATTGAACGGCAGTCCCTCGTCTTCTACCCCATCCGGGATATTCATGAAGCCGCCATCGTTACCGTAGCCATAACCGCCGTCACCGTAGCCTCCGCCATAGTTCTGGGACTGGTCACCGTAAGCTCCATTGTAGCCACCGCCGTTATTGCCGTTGTTCGCTCCGTTTCCATTGCCGCCGTTACCACCGTTACTGTTTGTCCGCTTGGAATCCGCGAACTCCTGGCTGTTTACTACAACCTCAGTGGTATAGACCTTCTGCCCGTCACGGTTTGTGTAGCTGCCTGTCTGGATACGGCCACTGATCAGGACACGCATACCCTGGCGGAAATACTTTTCCGCATGCTCTCCGGACTTGCCGAATGCCACGCAGTTAATGAAATCCGCACCGGGCTCCTGATTGTTACGGGTCTTCGGACGGTCCACTGCAAGGCTGTATCTTGCGATCGCCATGGCATTCTCTCCCTGGCTGTAGCGTACCTCCGGGTCACGAGTCAGTCTTCCCATTAAAATTACTGTGTTCATAAAAATCCTCCTGTTCTGAGTGGAGCTCTTTCCTCCACGCCTTTTATTTTTTTCAGGATAATTATGGAGACGGATTCCTGCAAATAAATTACGAGTTTGTTTGTAGCGGACTGTCTGTCCAGAAAACAGGTGTATGGGTACTGTGTGAGACGTATTTCTGAAAACTGCATCGCTGGTTTTCTAATTTCTGCAGTGCCTGTCTGACATGTTCTTCCTGCAGTCCGCCTTCCTCCATGGTATGGCAGAAATACCTGGTCCTTACCAGGCAGTGACCAATACCGGTTTCGTCATATGCTTCCTGTGAGAAATCATCATCTAAGCTGACAAAACAGATCTGTCTGTCCGTCTGCATTTCCAGCCATGCCCTGATTTCTTCCGGACGATTTCCGTGGATGCGCGGTGTCATAGAATATACAGACATACCGTAATGGCCGAGTGCCTTGAGAAGTCCCTGATACATGTTCCGACACTGTGTGTCTCCTGCGTCTTTCAATTCCCGCCAGGTTGAAGACAAAACGATCTGCGCCTGCGTTTCCCGATATAAGACTGCCAGGTCTCTCAGATTGTCTTCGCTAATGTCCACATAACTTCCGATTGGTGCGGTCTGACAGTACGGAAGGGAGTTAAGGACGCCGTCCACATCCAGGAAAATAATGTTGATCGGTTCTGTCATTCTTTATCCTTTCTCAGTTCCATGAAATAGGCATCTTTGTGTGCGCCAAAATCAATGTCCGGATGCATGACTGTCATGTCCTGCTTGACCTTCTGAAATACTTCTTCCGTGACCGTGGAATCAAGCAGGTGCAAATTCCCGTCATTTGCACCGAAATAATATGTTTTCGGTCGAAGGAGTGCCAGCCGCTGTCCGATGTTGACTTTAAACATCGCTCCAATCGTTCCATCCTGGTCTGTCATCAGATAGGCGAACTCCACTTTGACCCTTGGCATGTCCGCAAGGGTCATGTAATGCATGTTCAGCAACACGGAGAGAGCCGTGTCACATAACATTTCCTTGGTTTTCCGGTTGGCAATTGCGTTTTCCCATACTTTTTCTTTTTTGATCATGATTTTGATCTCCTTTTCATTTTTCTGTGGTAATTATGGAAGAAATGTTGGAAATATTGGTTTTGGTGTCTTACTCACGACTAAAGTTACGAGAATGCAACGCTAATGGCTCTTTCAAAATTTTTTCATGATTAGGCATAAGAAAACGCAGGCCATGAAGACCTGCGCTTTCAATCAATTCTTGATTATGATGATGGTGTGAAGGTACCGCTGCTATTCCATGTACCTTTGCGTTTTGTAAAGTTCGGATGGGATGGCGCTCCCTGAAAGGCATTTCTGAAGTTTGTGACTTTGCCAATGTCCCAGTTATTGATTGCGGAACAATCCGTTAATTGATCGCAGCCACGGAACGCCTCTGCTAATGTAGTGACCTTACTTGTATTCCAGTTTTCCAGTCCCGATAAATTCTTGACAGGTATTCCGCGGAATGTCGAACGCATAATTTTTACATTGCTGACATCCCAATGTGATAATGGTGTTAAATCTGAAACTTTAAAGCAATTAAAGGTACTCTCCATGCTTGTTACACTGCTTGTATTCCAATTTGCAATCGGGGACAAATCGGTAATGTTCTGTGCGCAATAGAACAGGCTGTCCATAATATCCGCCATTCGCATCATAGGTAACTGTAAACGGTGCTTTTGGAATCTGCGGGTTAATCTCAACACTGAAGGCGTCCGTTACCGTGATTCCATTTTCCGCATAGGAAACATTCACCGTATATCCCGCGCCGGAAGCATTATTGCTGCCGGTTACCGTAGCCGGATCAATGGTAAGGTCCGCAAAGGATACGTTTTTGCTGCTGCCATCATCATAATAAGCGACAGCTTCCAGATCATCTGCGGTAAAGGTATATTCGCTTTCCGTATCGGATTCGATTTTTGCCGGTCCTTTATAGGTTATCTGGAACCCGGTCAGTTTTGCTGCTGTATTAATGATGCTTGTTGTGATTCCCGAGTGGCTGAATTTTTCATACTGCATCATGGTTCCGGAGAACGTCACTTCCGCTTCTTTTTCGGATGTGAGATTTGCGGTTGCTGTTCCGTTTGACACGGTCACATTCTTACCTGCCGTTACATTATCCTGCTTGTAGCGTTCAACATTCTTTTCCGTTACCGTATAAGTGCCGGAAGGGATACCGGCCAGAACCGTGCTGCCGGATTGGGAACCGCTTGATAACGCAATTGTTTTATTCCAAGTATGGGACGCGCCATTGATATCTGTTCCTTTGATCTCAAATAAAAATACCGCGTTCCCAAATGGCTCGTACTGCTCGTTGATCGTCTTGTTGATCATGATCTGCACTTGCTCAACCGGACTGTAATCGGTCAGGTTCTGCACGGTCGCGCAGTTTTCCTCGTTGACGGAGAAACGGATTTTGGAAGCACTGAGCCCATATCCTGCCGGGGCTTTGGTTTCCTCAAAATAATAGGATCCCCACTCCAGATCCGCTACGGAAATCGTTCCGTTTTCATCTGTTGTAAGTCCTGACTTTAAGAGGCTTCCGTCATTTTTGTAAAGGCAGAACTCTGCCCCCGTAATTTTTTTACTCTTTGTTGCCGCATCCAGTTTTGTCAGTACTACGGAACCGAGAATACGGTCATTGACGATACGTACCGTCTGTACTGCGTCCGCGTTTTCCGCCGTTACCGCAAACTCAAACCGTGTCTCTGATTTCCGGTACCCGGTTGGGGCTTTTGTCTCCGCAAAATAATAATCTCCCCATGCCAGTCCAGAAACCACATCTGTGGAACCCTCGGTTCCTGTGGTCAGATTTTCCTTTACAAGCGTATCAGCCGTTTTGGAATTTTCTGATTTTTTATAGAGTGAAAACTGTGCACCGGCGAGCGGCATGCCGTCTGCGGAATCTTTCTGCAGCTTTACGGAGCCTGTCTTTCTTGAACCGGTCTGGCTGATCTTTACAATCGTGCCAACGGTTGTTTCGTCCAGGTCTGTTTCCACCGGGTCGGATGAGAGTTTGTATCCGACTGCCGGCATGGATTCCACAAACCGGTAATGGCCAAATTTCAAATCCTCAACCGTTAATTCACCGGCTGCATTGGTTTTTAAAAACTCATAGATTTTTTCATAAGTTCCATCTGCTTTTTTCTTATATACGTCATAATAAGCATTTTTCAGCAGATCTCCGTTTACTGCATCTGTTTTTGTCAGGCAAATGGATGCCGGAAGTTCCGCGTCTTTTGCCTCCAGTGTGGTGCTGACCGTATCAGAATCTGCATGATACTGGGCTTTACCAACTTCAAAGGAAAGCTGTTTGGTATTCAGCTCATACCCGGCAGCAGCTTCTGTTTCCTGCACGTAATAACTGCCCCATGGCAGATTTGATATCGTGACGGTTCCATCGCTTCCGGTCATGAAGCTATCCTTTGTGCCGGATTCGCTGTATGCATATGTTCCATTTTCTTCTGTCAGGAATATCTGCGTTCCGTCTGCTTTAAAAAGCTGGTACTTTGCATTCGCGAGTGGGGCATGGGTCTCATCATCTGCATCCCGCTGTGTCAGTGTCATGCTTCCCGGGATTCTGTGGTTTTCAATCAGAACCGTTTCCGGAATATCCGTAATCGTGAATGTGTGTTTGCCGCTCAGTTTCTGGTATCCGGCCGGTGCCTGCACCATTTCCCAGGAGTACTCTCCGCCGCGGATGTTGTTTAAAATAACGCGGCCAAGGACATTTAATTCTTTGCCACCATTCTCAAACAGAGCGGTTCCATCCGGATTGTAAATCTGGACTTTTCCTCCGGTCAGGGAGGTGTAATGTACGGTACCGTCTTCGTCTGTTTTCTGAATGTTGTCCGCATCCACACTCTGAAGGATCAGTTTTCCGACATTGTCCAGGCATTTTACATAGGTTTCCGCTGACGGCAGGGTGTATGTTTTTTCAAACCCGCTTGTCAGTCCGTATGCATCATACTGAACTGTGTACTGGTTGACCGCTTTCTTATCGATCGTGGACCGGTCCGCCGGTGCCTGCATGTTAACAGTCACGTATGCCATCTGCTGCGTTTTCATGACACCATCAGTCATCTGTGATGTGTCCAGCGCAATGGCGATGCTCTTTACCTGTCCCGGCTGCGTTGTCGTCCATCCGGACGCGGTTAAATCAAATTCCTGACTTGCATCCTCGGAATAGTATACAGTCGGTACCAGGCCCAGTTTTTTCACTGCGGAAGTATCAACGGATATGAAGGTACCCTGCCATGCACTGCTGATGTTTTTATAGTTACTGTTTCCATCTCCGTCCGTTTCTTCAATCTTCGCGCCCTGCTCGATATTATCAAAGAAAATGATATTTTTCGCGTTTGAGGAACCAAGACCAAAATCCAGACGATAGGAATAATCGGATTTTTCTTTATTCTCTTTGGTATCTTTGCTGTCATACAGTCTTGCAACCGTGTCATCCACATAACCGTTTGAGTAATAACTCTTCACATACTTGGAAACAAATTCGCGCCATTCCGTTGCATTATCCTGTACGTTGATGCTTCCACATGCGTAAGCCATTTTATTATCGGTGCGGCCATCTTCATCCAGATCATATTCATCTGCCCGGATGGAATATCCGCCAACCTTATCCAGACCCTCATCATGCGGCATCAGGTAAGCGGCTGTGCTGTAATGGGTGCCATAAACGGTATAGTCTGCGTAAGCCAGGTAGACATTAAAGGTCATTTCTGCCGTGGTGAGCTTTGAAATATCCAGCGGCGAATCTGAAAAATCGAAATCACATACGACTACTGTCTTATCATTCACTTCCCTTGATGATGCCGTCATGTAATCCCCGAAGTTTGTAACCTCGTTACCATTTAAGTCCGTAGCGCTTCCGGTTACTTCAACCCCTTCCTCGTCCAGGTCTACTGTCATTCCATCCGGCACTTCCGTATAAAGGGAAAATCTCTTTAATTCCCCATGGTTATCGGACTGCAGTGTGCCTGTTGAAGTAATGGATGTTTTAAAACCGGTCTTACCGTTTCCTTCCATTGCCGGAACGAGCATGCTTGCGTTTAAGGTCAGGACCGGGTTTCTTAACCAGACGTTCGTGTAATCCCGCATCAGACACTCCCCATAGAGGCTCTGATCTCTTTCACTCAGTTCTTCTCCAAATGCGCCTTCATAGCTGCCTGCTTCCTGGGCACAGTCGTTTACTTCTTCCTCATTGTCTTCGTCCACGTATACGGAACGCAGATAAGAGAAATTTACAACTGCCTTCTCTCGGTCCACCTGTTCTTCCTCTGTTTTTTCCTGTTCCTCATTCCAGTCGAGGTGGAATCTTATACCGACATTGATCTTATAATCATACGATCCGGTGATTCCGTTCACGCGAACGAAAACGGCCTTGATACCTGCCGGAAGCTGTTTGGCTGTATAGGAACCGGTGGTTCCGGAACTGATAAGGACGTAGGAGTCAAGAGGTGTTTCGTCCGGATCCCCACTGGTTCCGAAAATTTCGTATCCATAACTTTTGGAGGTGTTTGGGATGAGTACATACACAATATCGTATTCATCCGGTTCCAGCGTTCTCATGCTGCCGTCATTTAAGGTAACAGCCAGTTTGTCATCACCGATGATTAAGGAGTGTTCCTGGTCGGCACCGATCTGGCTGGTTTTTGTTGCATTTTCGGATGCCACTGTAAGTGCCGTTGCATCTTTATCATCCGCGTCAGACGGTGTTGCGATATTGCTTGCGTAGCTGGTCAGGGAGAAAAGATCAGCCGGTACTGCTTTCAAAAGCTTTGAAAAAACGGAGGAAATCGGATGCCGTGTTTTCACAGTGGTTTCATCTGCATTTTTTGCTTTACCTACCATCTCGGTTTTATTTTCCGTTTCTTTTATCTTTTCTTTTCCTTCCTCGGATTCCATTGCAGCGGCGTTACTTTTTTCATCTTTACTTTCTGCCTTATCACTGGAAGAATCTTCCTTTGCCGTGGAATCCACGTTTTCCGTTTCTTTCACAGTTTCCTCCGTGGTTACTTCGGCAGTCTCTTTTGCATTTTCTTTTGTTTCTTCCGTTGCGTCTTTTTCGCCTTTTTCAGTTTCTGATTCCTGCGTCTCATCTGTTTCGGATTTGGAAGAATTTGAAGTTTCAGGCTGTGTGGTATCTTCGGCTTCGATATCAATATCCCGAAGTTCCGGATCTGCAGTTGCATCCGCATACAAATCTCCATATGTCATGCCATTCAGCTCTTCCGGTTCATACAGACCATTTTCATTCCAGTTTAAATCGTCCCAGTCAGAGAGTTCCATATCTCCGACACTGATATCTTCCAGGGACATCATATCCGCATCCGATGCAGTTGCCACCATTTTTCTGGCAGCACGACGACGCTGGGAAGCGGTGTATTTACGCTGTGATTTTCCACTGATGGTAAAATCTATGATTTTGCCATTGTAGAGATTGGTCGCCGGCAGGCGGTCTGCATAGTTGCTTGGATTTGTATGATCGAACCTTTCATACGTGTTTTTGGAATCAATACCGTAAGTGTAGCCTTCGTGTATAAAGGAATAACTGGTTACGGTAAAGGTCTGTTCCGCGTCCACGATTTCGTTGGAAGCAGCGGATTTTGTCCAAGTGGATTCATCCTGATACATTCTATCCAGATGACCATGGACCGTTACCTGTTTTCCATCCAGGGCAGTCTTTTTAAATCCAATCGAAAAATACTGGTATGTTTCCGGTCCTCCGTACTGTTCCTTAAACGGATAGAAACCGGTTTCTCCGTCCTCATTCCTGGTAAGTGTCAAAGTTTTTTTACCCTGTAAGACCTTAACGTCCGAAGTCTTGGCTTCGTCCGGAAGATCCAGGCTTACAAAATACGTGGACTTGTAAACGCCCCTGGAAAGAACATCCTTATCGAAGCGGGTTGTGAAATCATACCAGACATAATTCTGATCTGCATTCTCATACTGTTCCCCTGTGAGATTTTCCTTAGACAAATAGATTCTGTACCGGTCTTTTGCGGAAGTGAATTTGTAAGACAACGGTTCCATCACAATGCTGCCATCTCCGTCAATAGAAAAATACGGGCTTTTTGTCTGAGCGAACCCATTTTCGCAATTTCTTGCGTTGAAATTCCACATCAGCTCAAAACCTCCGGATACAGACTGGCCTGTTTTTACGTCAAACTGGTTCGTGAACGCATACAGGTCATTGCCCTGATCCCAGTCATAGCTCCATTCAGAATCAGACTGGTCTGCCGCAAGCTTGCTTGCTTTTGCCGTGGAATTGCGGTTGGCGTTTCCAATGCCCGGGATGGCAAAATGCATACTCCCGGCCGGATAATCCTTTTCTGCATTCTCGATCCGGTACGTGACAACAATTTTGGGCTGCCTCGTCGAATCCCCGGCTGCGTTCCATTCATAGTCTGTCGATAGCGTACTCCACGCCACATCAACTTTCCAGCCATCCAGATAATTGGAATAATGATCCGTGACGCCTTCCGCAAATGTCTGCCACTGAATATTAGTAAATGCTATTATGACCGACAAGCATAACGCGAGGAAGCGTTTCGGGCTGGAACACATCTTGTTTTTCATGTGTAACTCTCCTTTCTCAAATTTCTTATGACAATTATGGAAAGATATGTAGTGAAAATGGATTTTTATAATTTGACTGATGTTGCGAAGTTGTCTCTCCTGACTGAAGTCACGAGCTTCCGGCAGATGGATTTCCTGCCCGGTTGGACTCTTTAGGACTTCCGGCGGTCCTTCCTTCATACAGGCTGGATTCAGTGCTTTGCTGCATTATGCCGCAAGCACCGCATTCAGCTTAATGAACGAGGAGGTACACTGACTTCGATGGGGCAGTTCCGGTACGTTTGCTGCAACCGCCTGCCCGCCGTTACCGGAAGGGTCTTTAAGAGTTCCCGGATATCATACCGGGCACCGATGTTGTAAGACGCGTTCAGGTCGCAGTTGTACTGCTTCCCTGTCTGGCACCGGCAGAGGCTATAGCTTAGAAGATCCGCTTCCTTACCTCACATGACCCCGCTGCTTCCTTGTCATATTCACGATGAACCGCGCGGTCTTGACCACAATGTCATCATTGATGCCTTTCGCCTGTCTCCACAGTCCTGGAGTACGCCGGGCACATAACCGCTGTGCGTGCTTGATGTGGTTTACCGCATGTTCCAGGGAGTCGCATTCTCCCGGAAGGGAAAGAAATTTCTTTCCGAGGACCGTGCGCTCCGGGTCATGATGCTGCACGTACACGCACTGCTGAGTCCCAAGTCCACTGCCAGGATACTGGTATCTTTGATGGGAACATCCGGAAGCTTCGCGGATGTCTGGAATACGAAGTCCAGAAACCATTTCTTTCCGCGTTTCTGCAAGGCCAGGACACATTCCTTGCAGTTCTTACAACGACGGAGAATGTAATCCGCATCACTCTTTCTGAAATCTACCAGAACCCAGTCCCAGGTATTGCGGATAAAGACATTTACCGTTGCCCGATACATCTCGGTACAGACAAACATACCGGAACGGTACATGGCCGGATACACGTATCCCACCTGCGGCAGTGACGGTTGCTTCCCGCGTTTTGCCGACTCCGCTGCTTCCCAGTTCGCCAGATTGCTCCGGTAGGATGAAACCTTGCCAAGCGCTTCCACAATGGCCGCCCGCCGAAGGTAGCTTGGGAATTTATAGCACTTCGCCGAGAAATCGTAGGAAACGATGGGATTCCTCATATGGATCGTCTGATTCCGAACCACGGGAGTGTTCTTTTCTGTCCGAACCCATACATTGGCAAAGAAGACAACCGGTTGATGTATACGAAGCCTTTCCGCAAGGGATGTGATTTCTGCCGATACAGTTATTGTTAACCGATGCATTACACAATGCCAGTTCCGCCTCTCCACATGATGGGAGGCAGCGTATACGACTCGGTTATTGATAACCAGTATGGTTCTGTATTCCGATACCTGCATCTGTACTGCGGATGGGATATTGTGGCGGTCTGTCCATGCGTTTCAAAAAAGGATATGTGATCTCTGCCACTACGTTGTCCTTCTCCAGTAACTTCGCCATAGACAATCCACATTCTCCAAAAGGGTTCAGTATGTAGAGGATGCTGATGCCTTTCCGAGAGTCGACACTGTTACTGGGTCATTTAACAGTGGCTGGGTCGGTCGGTTCTGCTTATGGGGAACCGGCTCCGTAAGCTTATCGCAGCGGAGTCCATTTGTGGTTTGTTCTACGATATAGTTTTTGCTTACGAGTTTCTTTTTCTTTTTTAAACTTTTTGGCGGTCGGAAAATTTTTTCCGCCACGAAATTTTTTTCGTGTTGTTTATAAATACTGTTTACGGCGCAGCCGCTTATTGCGCGCAAACCCTTACGCTGTGCGGGTTTCCGGGTTCTTTCCCAATCTCGAAAGGTCCAATGAATGACGTGAAAGGTCCAACTTTTGACGTATTTGGCCAAAAATCGGCCCATTTTTTGGCTTTTTTGAAGACCTAAATACGTCATTTTATGGACCTTTCGCAGCTGGTTTTTGCGTGGAAGTTATCACGTAAGCTGATATATTGATTTCTTACAGATCCAGAGAAAGCTATCACATACGTGATAGTATTGTGGAATTCGTTGCTATCACGAAGCTGATATTTTCTGCTCCGGTGACTATCACGTATACTGATATCCGCAGCCCAGTTGTTATCACGTATGCTGATATCTTCCGGTACGCTGATTATCACGAAGCTGATATTTTCTGCTCCGGTGACTATCACGTATACTGATATCCGC
>ERZ791743.1341-NODE-1341-length-14869-cov-48.375591_pt1 | contig 14869 bp, 16 predicted proteins | sample MGYA00509952_ERZ791743 | MGnify/ENA primary metagenome ERZ791743 (study PRJEB30046, sample SAMN00792040) | human gut metagenome | study: EMG produced TPA metagenomics assembly of the A metagenome-wide association study of gut microbiota in type 2...
CAGAAATGAGCGGCAAGAAACTCGACTGGTTCCGCAAGGTCTGTGCAGCGGTACTTTAGATATCTTGCGCCCCACACGCCCTGAAGGGGCAGAAGCACCTAGCCCATGGTAACACTCTGGGTATAAGCGCAATACGCCTTGCGCCCTGTAAGGGCAAAAGCTTCGTAGCAGGAATGCAGATAGAAAGTGAATTCAACCAACGATTTCATTTAAAAGCGAAGATTTTCCCACTTTCCTAGAATCATCCTATCAAAAACCTTGTAAATCGTGTAATAATTCATAAAAAAGAAGGTTTTTACTTGGTAGTTTCAGGTTTTTATTTTATCTTTGCAGAAGATAGGCTGCATCTCGGCAAAACATTCAAGCAAGCTTGATGTTCTGCACTCGATTTGCACTATCTTTGCGGTAGAAACAAAAACGATAATTATGAAGTCAAGGGAATATTATATATCACTCATCACTTCTCATGCCGAAGAGCTAAAAAAGAACTTTGGCATTAAATCATTACGCCTTTTCGGTTCTGTGTCTAGAAACGAACAGAAAGAAGGTAGTGACGTTGATATATGCGTAGATATGGAACCGAAAATGTTCCTTGTAGTAAGACTGAAACGTTTTCTAGAAAACCTGCTGGAATGTTCTGTTGACATTGTAAGATTGCACAAGCATATCAATCCATTCCTCCTTAAAGAAATAGAACATGACGGAATATACATCATCAAATAGAATTATTGGAACCTTAATACAAATTAAGGAAGCCATTAAACAATTGCAAGATTGGAACAAAGATGTACAGACTGTTGACGATTACTATTGTACACCAGAAGGAATGAAGAATCTTGCAGCTAGCTGTATGCTTATCGAAGCAATTGGAGAGGGAGTTAAACAAATTGACAGATTAACTCAATCTCGCCTACTAAATGAGCGCCCAGAAATACCATGGCAAGATGTTATTGGCATTCGCAACCATATAGCACATGGCTATTTTGATATTGATGGAGACATCGTGTTCGACGTCATCAAGAATAATCTCGATGACTTGTTAGCAGCCATAAATTATTTTATATCAAAATTCTGAGATCTGTGCTGCTCTAGTCACTTCCCCCACACACCCTGAAGGGGCAGAAGCCCCTAGCTCAGGGTAACACCCTGGGTATAAGCGCAATCAGCCTTGCGCCCTGTAAGGGCAAAAGCCTTAAAAAAATCCGTGAAATCCCTGCCTATTCCTCTCGTCTTTCCGCCTCCGGCTCCGCCACCATTTCCGGCACTTCTTCCGGCAATTCATATCTTCTGATATGATGATCTTCCAGATAGATATGGTTCAGCGTAAAGGCGAGCGACTCCAGCGTCTTCTCCCTTACCGCCGGCTTCAGTTCACATTCCCATATCACGATGGTATGCCATCCCATTTCAGCCAGCCGGTGTAGCACCTCATGATCCCTCTCCCGGTTCCTCCTGATTTTCTCCATCCAGAACCCGGTGTTCGATTTCGGCACCACATAATACTTGCACCCCTCATGTCCGTGCCAGAAGCACCCGTTCACCAGAATACAGGTGCGATATTTCCTCAGCACGATGTCCGGCTTGCCCGGCAACCGCGGATGATTGAGCCGATACCTGAATCCCCTACTCCACAGAAATTTCCTGACAAGAATCTCCGGCTTGGTATCCTTGCCTCTTATTGCCGCCATATTGTTGTGGCGCTGTTCTATGGTTAAACGGTCCGACATCTTTAATTTATCATCAACATCTTTCTTCTTATCTAATAAGTTTTGCAAGCTATATGCTCCTCTATATGAAAAAATTCCGCAGTTTGCGGAACTTTTCTCGGATTCATTGTAAAACCAAAAATCGTCAGCAGGTTGCTGACGATTTCAAATTATTGGTTCCTAACTCAACTTTGTTAATTTTATTGTTCCAATTTCTTAATCTCTTCGATAGATAAGTCGGTGAGATCGGCAATATCATCTAATGGAGTATTGCGCGCTAACAACTTCAAAGCAATCTCTTTGCTTTTCTTTTTGGCTTCTTTTTCCACAGCATGCTTAAATACCGCATAATTGTCCCACATGACCATCATGCTGTTGTCGTATTTCTCCTGTTCCTCTTTGGTCAGAGTCTTGGAGTCGGCGATTTCTGCCAGTCTCTTGAATATCTTATGCTGAGCCTCAAAAGGCATTTTTTCTAAAGTCTCCATATGCTTCAAATTATAAATCCAACAATCTAAAAACGTAGTACACTCTTCCTCTTTCTTCTTGAAAAGAGGCATTACCAAGTAGATGAAGCGGATCTTGTTAGAGTAAACCTCTCCGCTATCCTTGTCTGCCAGCACAACGTCTGTTCTGAACTTCTTTGGCGTATTTTCATCTACATCAAAGTTCATGAAACAGATAACATAAACGGGTGTGAGATGATAATCCCATTGTCCTTTTACGCCTTGGTCTACTATCGTTTTCGATGCATAGTAGAGAGACCGGTCGATGAAATAGGTCTGGCTCCTGTTTTGCATTTCAACGATAATGTGCTCACCTGTGTCAGTTTCGCAAAAGACGTCGTAGATGATACCTCTCTGGTCTTTTGTTTCTGGCAACATCTCCTTGTCCTTAAACTTCACATCCGTGATGTGCTGTTCTCCCAGGAGCAGCTGGTTCAAGAACTCAATCAGCAAGTCTTTGCTGTATTCCTGGCCGAAGATTCTTTTGAACGACCAGTCTGAGAATGGGTTGATGTATCTTGCCATATCTTTGCGATTTTATGTTCTCGTTGCAAAGATACGCTTTTCTTTCGTAACTTCCAAGAAATTAACAAGAAAAAATTCTCTAATTCTCTAATTCTTAAATTCTTGATTAAAATGATAATAGCTAATTGATAGTGTCTGCGGCATAATTCTTCCGCAACTTGCGAAGATTTCGTAGTAGGCGCATATAGTAAAGATATTCTGCGAGTTGGAGATCAAAAACAAAGAGGGTGTGTCATAAATCAACAATATGCTTTTTCTCATTTATGAGAATGCGATATATTCAAGAAACAGAAGGCTTTCCGATAGGAAAATGTTTCTTTTCGTATGACTCAACAATGTCCGACATTAATGTCAGTTCTATGGCATTCTTATCATTGGCAGGCGTATCGTCCGTTACCAATGGCAGGAGATCTTCTATTCTGTTGAGTGCAAACTCATATTGTTCTTTCGTAATTCTATCCAATTTATGCAAATCCATATTATTGATTTCGTCAAGTCTTTTCTGGTCAAGCACGCCCGAATCCCAAAGTTCATTCAGAGATTCATCCATTTTCTTTGAATAATAAGAATACAACAATTCTTTCAATTCTTCCAAACCTTTCTGAGAATCATCTACTTGAAACATTTGCAAGAGGTGTACTTGTGTACTGTTTAATACCGTTGCTACCATAACCTTCACATTAAAACATTCTACATTTTTCTGCAAATTTACATTTTTCCTTTGAAAACACAAAAGAAATCCCCCAAAAACTTGCATAAAAGAGAAATATTGCTTATTTTTGCAGCAAATAAAAAGAAAGAACGATGGCAAAAGAAAATATAAGCTTATCAGTAGTACTTCATGATGACAGCGACTATAAGGACTGGCTCGTAGAACTCAAGGAACGATTCTACAGCCATCGCCTAAAGGCATCTTGCGCTACTAATGGCTACCTGTTAGACTTCTATTGGAAGCTGGGACGAGACATTGAAGCTAAGCAATACACCAACAATTATGGTTCTGGCTTTTACAAGAATCTCAGCCAGGACTTGAAGAATGAAATGCCGGGGGTGAAGGGATTCTCGCCAAGCAACCTGAAGTACATGAGCTACTTTTATAAGCTCTATGCTCCATTGTTGGCAAATCGTCAGCAACCTGCGGACGATTTTACAGAGAGTTTGATTAGCTCTGATATTCAGACCATTGCAGAACAAAAACAAAATCGTCAACAGCCTGTTGACGATTTCAAATTATTGTTTTTTATACCATGGGGGCATCATTGCCGTATCTTAGAGAAGTGCAAGGACAACATGCCTAAGCCTTGTTCTTCGTAAGAAAGACTTGGGAGAACAATTGGGGACGTGACGCTCTTCTCAACTGGCTTGATACCGACCTTTATGAGCGTGACGGCAAAGCCATCACAAACTTCCAATCCACGCTTCCTGCTGTGCAGAGTGACTTAGCGCAACAGATAACCAAAGACCCTTATCAGATCATACAAGGAACCGATGGGAATATCAGAATATCAACTATCCAAACTCTTTCCGAAAGACTTTAAGTCTTCTATGCCGACTATAGAGGAATTGGAAAAGAGATTAAAAGATAATCAAGAATAGCTTTGATAAAAGAGAAATATTGCTTACTTAACTCCAAAACATTTAAACTAGAGGAGGGAAAATTATGAAAACAATAAAAGGTATTTGCATAAAGAAGCGCAACTTCGACAAATTCAAGAAAGTGGCCGATCTTATATATTTCGATGGACCCTTGTTGTCACACTACGTTACCAACAAGGGTGACAACTATCTCTTCTATTGGATAGATCAGGATGATACAAACAATCGTTGGATGTTCATCAGAACCGATTACGACAATATACAAAAGTACACGAATAAAAAGCAAACATTGCGTAACGTATTAAGTTCGCCATTAGACGACATAGTATATACTGTCGATATTGATGAAGAAGGCAATCATCACAACTTCCAGGCCCACTCCATAGAAGATCTTCCAGAGGATTATCTCCCTACCGAAGATTCTTATTATGAATTTGAGCCAGAAGATGTGAACAAAGAGAACTTATCCATAGCAGAAATGAGCGGCAAGAAACTCGACTGGTTCCGCAAGGTCTGTGCATCGGTACTTTAGATACCTTGCCCACACACACGCCCTGAAGGGGCAGAAGCTCCTAGCCCAGGGTAACGCCCTGGGTATAAGCGCAAAATTAATCTTTTCTCATGAAAACACAAAAGAAAAAGCCCAAAAACTTGCAGAAAAGAGAAATATTGCTTATTTTTGCAGAAAAAAAAAGATGGCAAAGGAAATATAAGCTTATCAGTAATTTCTCATAAATCGTGTAATAATTCATAAAAAAGAAGGCTTTAATTTGGGAGTTTCAGGTTTTTATCTTATCTTTGCAATATGAAGAAGGAACAAGAACTTACATTGACAGCCATCCGTGAATGCCTGGCAAAGAATATGCCACCATACGGGAAAGCGATACTTTTTGGCTCACAAGCTAGAGGTACCGCTAGAGATGATAGCGACTGGGACATTCTTGTTATCTTAGACAAGGAACAGCTTCTTCCTTCTGATTATGACAAAGTTACCTATCCTCTTACCGAACTAGGTTGGGATTTAGGAAAAGAAATAAACCCAGTAATGTATTCCGCTAAGGAGTGGCAGAAATATAAGATTACACCATTTTATAAAAATGTTGAAAAGGAAGGAGTAAGTTTATGGGGCTAACAAAAATACATTATGGGCTTTCGGCACATACTCATGCTGGTACTTTAGGCGTATTTGGTATGAATTTCGTTAAGACAGGTAAAATTGACAAAGAACTTGGTGCATTTTTCTCCAGGATGGAACAATTAAGAATGAAAGCTGATTATAACTGCGAATATGATGTAAGTAATTCTGATGTAGAAAATATGCTACAACCCGCTCATAGCTTTTTAAATAGCATCATCAAACTTATCAAAGAAAAACAATAATGTGCAATATAACTTTCACCCAAAAGTGATAAGTTTGTAGATGGCTCCTTTAGCCTTTACGAACTCTTTTCTTTGCTTGACTTCTTGGGCTGTTTCTTTCTTTTCGTTGGCGAACTCTTTTGTGTCGTTGGCGAACTGTTGATTTATGACACACCCTCTTGTGGACCTTCAGCCCGTACTTAAACCACATGCGAAACTTGAGTTAAGAGTCCACTAAAAAAAACCGTGAAATCCCTGCCTATTCCTCTCGTCTTTCCGCCTCCGGCTCCGCCACCATTTCCGGCACTTCTTCCGGCAATTCATATCTTCTGATATGATGATCTTCCAGATAGATATGGTTCAGCGTAAAGGCGAGCGACTCCAGCGTCTTCTCCCTTACCGCCGGCTTCAGTTCACATTCCCATATCACGATGGTATGCCATCCCATTTCAGCCAGCCGGTGTAGCACCTCATGATCCCTCTCCCGGTTCCTCCTGATTTTCTCCATCCAGAACCCGGTGTTCGATTTCGGCACCACATAATACTTGCACCCCTCATGTCCGTGCCAGAAGCACCCGTTCACCAGAATACAGGTGCGATATTTCCTCAGCACGATGTCCGGCTTGCCCGGCAACCGCGGATGATTGAGCCGATACCAGAATCCCCTACTCCACAGAAATTTCCTGACAAGAATCTCCGGTTTGGTATCCCTGCCCCTTATTGCCGCCATATTGTTATGGCGCTGTTCTATGGTCAAACGGTCCGACATACTCTTTATTTACAAAGACTTCTTTTAACGTAACTTAGAAATAAAAACGAGGTCACTCTTACCAGCAACCTCGTTCAAATATTAGTTGAGTTTTAAAATATCCTCCTTGGCAAGCCCTGTATATCTTGCGATTTTATCAATAGGCTCGTTTTCCATCAGCATAATCTTAGCCATTTCTATTTTACCCTCTTTTTTACCTTCTATTCTACCTTCTATGATAGCTCCTTTATATGCAGCAATGTTATCACGCATCACCTTGATACTTTCATCATATTTTTCACGGTCTTCCTTACTGAGTGCAGTGATATCCGCTATCTCAGCCAGTTTCTGGAAGACGGCATTTCTTGCCATAAACGGCATTCTTTCCAATGTACTCATATTCTTTAAAACAAATATCCAACGTTCAAAATCAGTTTCACATTCATCCTCCTCCTTAGTAAAGAGGGGAAGCATAAGATATATCATTCTGAGATTATCAGAGAAAACCCGTCCTGTTTCTGTATCCACAAGACAAACATCTGTTCTAAACTTCTCAGGGCTTCTACTCTCTATATTGAAGTTCATAAAACATACAGTATAGACCGGCGCGAGGTGATAGTCCCATTCCCCCTTCACGCCTTGCTTTACTATAGCACGCGAAGCATAATAAAGAGAGCGATCTACAAAATGTTCCTGATAACGGTTTTGCATCTCCACAATAATATGCTGTCCCTGATCTGTAGTACAATATATATCATATATGATACCACGCATATTCTTTGCCTCGGGCAATTGCTCCTTGTCCTTAAAGGTGATATCCGTTATCGTATGCTCACCCTTCAGGAGATCATTGAGGAAACTAATCAGTAAATCTTTAGTGATTTCCTGTCCAAAGATCAGTTTAAAACCCCAATCAGAAAATGGATTTATAAACTTTCCCATACGCTATCTTATTTTTTTCTGCAAATTTACATTTTTCCTTTGAAAACACAAAAGAAAAAGCCCAAAAACTTGCATAAAAGAGAAATATTTCTTATTTTTGCAGCAAAATAAACTGTAGAAATATGACAACAGAAGAACAATATAAAAGTTTTATACTGAATTGCACTACATCACCCAAAAGTGTCAACAACTATAGTGATTTTAAGCGCATCAATGAAACTATTGCCAAAATCAAGGGAGTTGATTCTTTTGATATCTACTCTTGTGTACATACCAAAGAGCTACAAGATATCATTGATTCACTTAACAACAATGAAGAATTCAAGCAGTATGAGAAGACTGGTAGTTACCAGTATTCTAACGCATTAAAGACATACATGCGTTTCCTATGCGCTAAGGAACTTTTCTCGAACGAGGCAAAAAAGATAGATGCTCCTAAGCCCATAGGTCTCCAGCAGATTTACTATGGTGCTCCTGGCACAGGTAAATCAAAGACCATCAAGGACTTGACTTTCGGAGAGAGCGTGATTCGTACTACATTCCATCCAGACTCTGATTACGCCTCTTTTGTAGGTACTTATAAACCTATTACAGAAGAAGTTGATCTCCGAGATTGCTATGGGAAAAAGGTCATCGATGACGATACAAAGGAAGTCGTAAAGGAAGAAAGAATTGCCTACAAGTTCATTCCTCAGGCTTTTCTCGAAGCCTATGTGAAAGCGTGGAAGAAACTTGGCAGAAAAAAGAGTGATAATAGCGACAAAAGCTATAATAGAATCCACCCAGCACTTCTCGATACTCCAGAAATTTTCACTAAGAATAAGGCATCAAAGAAGCAATATCTTATTATCGAAGAAATAAACCGAGGCAATTGTGCCCAAATCTTTGGTGATCTGTTCCAATTGCTCGACCGCAACGAATATGGTTTTTCTGATTATCCTATCGTTGCAGATAAAGATATGCAGAAGTATCTCGAAAAGGAATTTGCGGGATGGGAGATTACTAATAAAGAAGAAATCAACCAGCTCTATGGCGAAGCCAATATGGTAAACCTCATCATGAAGGGAGAGCGCCTTGTTCTGCCTTCAAACCTCTATATTTGGGCTACAATGAACACCAGCGACCAGAGCCTCTTCCCTATTGACTCAGCCTTTAAGCGCCGCTGGGATTGGAAGTATGTGCCTATTCGCGAAGGTCGTGACAAAGAAACCAACGCTCCACTCAACTGGTACATCAACACGGGAGATAAGCAGTACAAATGGTGGTCATTTATCAGCAAGGTTAATGAACTGATTGGTTCACTTACCAATTCAGAAGACAAGAAACTCGGCTATTTCTTCTGCAAGGCAAAGGATGGTGAAATCGATGCCGATTTATTCGTTAGTAAGGTTATCTTCTATCTCTGGAATGATGTGTTCAAGGACTATGGTTTCGATGATAAGGACTTTCAGGATGAAGAAGGCAAGATATTGTCTTTCGACCGATTCTACGAGGATAAGAACGGCAAAACTAATGTTGATATAGCTATCGTTGAGCAGTTCTTGGGGAATTTGGGAGTAGAAAAGGCTTCTTTTAATAAAGAAGAAGATGATGATGTAGACGATGAAGATTCTATTGAAGAAGAATCCTCAAATAGTACTACTGAAAAAAGAAGCAGAGACAATTCACATTATACAATTAACGGACGAGGCAACTATAAGAAAGGTCCATTAGCCCTTGCTGTATTACAGAATTACACCAATCGTAATCCAACAAAGACTGTAAAGGAAATAATGGAAGATTGGGCCCCAGTTGTAGTAGCAAATGTCCCACACATGCTCGAAACACAAGAAGAATATAACACAAGAACCTCAAATTCTAAAGATAAAAGCAATCGTAGCAGAGCCAATATAGTAAAATGGGGCAACAATAATGTTATCTATATTTCTACAGAATGGAACATAGATACCTTCTCCGAGTTTATCCAAAAGGTAAATGCGCAAGATTGGGGTATAAACATTGAGAAAATAGAAGAATAAAGAGATAATGAGAATCCTCATAGAAGAACATCAGTATCAGGCTGAACAGATTAGGGATGTCCTGCACGGCATCGACGCCATGCAGGACATTGATGGCAACGTCAGCATCAACTACGTTGGGTATTACTACAATACCCAACTAAGCGATTGCGTCTTTATTTTGCCGAAAGTACTGCTCGAAGACACCCCAGAGGGCGAAAGAGTATTCGGCAAATACGCCCCGGAAACCATCGTCAACCTGAACCAGAACAACCCACTCTCTCAACAGGAGAAAGACTTCATTTATGAGTTCTCTGTCTGGATTTACCGCACCATCGAGGTTTACAACAATACCACCAGAAACGGCATTGTCTATCACCAGAAAATAGCGTACCTCGGTAAAAGTAACAGACAAATCAACAACACATTCCTCGATATTCTGCTGGCTCTCATCGACTTCAACAAGCATAACCAGGATTTCATCTTCTTCATCCTGAAGAACATCCATTCCGGTTACAACCGCATTCATTGGTCAAAGACCATAGCCACCACGAGAGCCATCATCAGCAAAAACAGCCCTGTTTATCCCCATCCTGTCAACAGGAAAAAGCAGATTAATTTTGATGAAGAACTCCTGATTATCTTCTATTCCATCCTGAATTATATCAGCGAAAGATACGGCTTCGCCAATCATATCAACTGCAATTTCCAGCTGATAACAGGCTATCGTTTCAAGACCTATCTGGATGGATTAGGGAAGACTAGACTGCTCCAGATTAAGTATAAATACTTCTCAGACAAGGCTTTACACCTCTGGCAACTATGCTACGATTTCTTTGACAATGCCAAGCGCATGAACATCCAGCAGGAACGCAAGGAGTATCTTCTGGTAAAGAGTTTCAATATCGTTTTCGAGGCCATTATTGATGAACTTCTAGGCGAGAAGAACATTCCAGCCGGACTGAAAGAACAGGCTGACGGCAAGCGCATAGACCATCTGTACAGCTACCAGAACCTGATTACAACAAGAAATCAGGAGCCAGTTTATTACATCGGCGACAGCAAGTATTACAAGTTAGGTCATTCCATCGGCAAAGAATCTGTGTATAAGCAGTTTACGTATGCCAGAAACATCATCCAGTGGAACCTGAACCTCTTTATGAACGACGATAAGGACGATGAAGAACTGCAATACGACAAGCGTAACTTTGGCAACGTACCCAAGCTTCGCGATGACCTGACGGAAGGCTACAACATCATTCCGAACTTCTTCATCAGCGCAAAGATGGCAGAGAATCTCTCTTTCTCAGACCAGATTTCGTCAACCGACAGGGAAAAGAAATGCTTCAACACCCAGCATTTCAACGACCGCCTGTTCGACCGCGACACCCTTCTCGTCTTCCACTACGATGTCAACTTCCTCTATGTAGTATCTCTGTATGCCCGTCATAACGAGCACCAGAAATTCGCCTGGAAAAACCGGGTTCGCAAGATGTTCCGTGATGAAATACAGAAGATGCTAGACGAAAGATACGACTTCTATCGCCTCACGCCGAAAGAAGATACACAAGTAGAAGAATTCGTCAGCCGGAATTTCAGAAAGCTTATCGGCAAGATATTCTCACCAACGAAATCCAATGATTACCTGATACTTGCGTTCGAGAAAGAAGACTCCAACGAGGAGCAGAAAGAAGCTATCATAAACGATGTTAAGGAGAAATTCTATATAGAGGGATTTGCCTTATCGGATGATGACAGGATAGGCTAATATATTATAAGATACTTGCCACTACCCCAACATCCGCTGCAGCCCAGTTGAGCCCTTTCAGCTCATCTTTGCTGCACCACTTGCTATCAGCGTGCTCACGCCTCCTGAACCCATTAGCATCGCCTTTTGGCGTACACAGAAAGGCAGTCATGGTTATCGAGAAATCAGGATACTCGTGATTCACGGTCACCAACTCCTCTCCTACTTCTACAGGATACTCCATCTCCTCCATCAGCTCACGAGCCAGCGCCTGTTGAGGAGTTTCACCAAGCTCAATCTTGCCACCAGGAAACTCCCATTTATAGCTGGTATACTCAAACTTTGTCTTGCCTTTCTGCATGCAGAGATACTTGCCATCATGGCAAACCACGGCTGCTACCACATTATAATGTTTCATTGTCTATTCTCCTATTTAAAACTATACATTTGCCAAAGTTGCTGCATATTCGTATACAGAACCAGGCATTGGAGTCTTCAGATTCCAAACAATCTGCATCGGCTTATTGCCCTCAAAACTATCAAGAGTAACCTTGCCAAGATAAACATATCCAAGGGTACGATACTTATTTTCAGCAGCATTTCTCTGCTTTCTTACAAACAGCAGCATTTCTCGCGAACCCTTTATATAACTTTGACCGGTAGGCGATTCCTGTCTGACTGAGTTTTGAGTTTCCCAGTGAAACTTAACAGCGGTCTGGGCAAAGTCCTTATAGTTAGTATTTGAGCCCTCTTCTCTATCCTTGATGACATCTACAAACATCGCTTCCATAGGGATTCCATTCAGCGTATTACGTTCGCAACCCTCTCGGCTTGGTGACATTTTCTGCAAAGTTGAAGTCTCGATGGCTACCTGTATCTGCGCTTTAGTATACACTCCGTGAAGTTTCAATGGGAACGAATCTCTGAAAGCAGAATTATCATCCTGCTCCAATGCGTTGCAGCGAGACATCAATATCTCTGTTAGCTGACATACCTCATCCGCAAAAAACTCATCCTCGCTTAACCTATTGAACATCAGCTGCAAGCTATCATATTCACCAGCAGAAATATACAAATCATAATATAACATCAACGCCATCTTCTGCTCCCTTGGAGTCAGCAATCCCTCGCTCACCTTAAAACGGCGAGCAGCCAGATTATGGATAAAACTGAAGTAAGAATACGAATCGGTAGAGAGCCATTTCTTGCTCACGGCACGAGATAATTCAGAGTTAAGTTCCGACTCCTTAGTAGTTACTCCAGCCAGGCAGCAGAGACTATTCCAGGTTGTGCCATTATAATATAGTTTTTCCAGAGGCACATGAGTGAGTCTGAGGAAAGAAGCAAGTGATAATGGTTCGCTGAATTTCTGCTCAAACTGCTTGATGGTCTGAATGATTCTAGTCTTCTTAAAACTATTAATATAGCCATTGATATTCTGAATGATATACTCCTTTGCCTTTGGCTCTAACTGGATGGTACAGCCCAAAGGAAGATGAGGAAAATCCTTTTCCACCTCTTCCTTCACGCTCATGGATGTTCGCCCCATCAACGCACGGAACCGGTCCATATAATTGAACTCGGCACGAGAATGACCTACGAAATCCAAGACCGTAAGATACTTCTTGTCTTTTGCTTTTCTCAGACCACGACCAAACTGCTGCAGGAAGATGGTCAAACTCTCTGTCGGACGAAGGAAGAGTACTGTATCTATCGCAGGAATATCGATACCCTCGTTAAACATATCTACTACAAAAAGATAGTTAATCTTCTTCTCTGCCAAACGTTTTATCTCGACATTTCTATACTTAGAATTCTCGCTCGTCAGAACAGCAGACTTCAAGCCAGCCAAGGTAAACTTGGCATTCATGTAGTTAGCATGCTGCTGGTCTACACAGAAGCATAAAGCCCTAACATCGTTATAGTTAGGCAAATATTTCTCTAAGGTTTTGAAGATAATATTGGTTCGTAAATCGTTGTTGGTATATATTTTGGAGAGCTCAGAAGCCACGAATCTGCCTCGCTCCCATTTCACCTCAGACAAATCTACAGAATCGGTGATGCCGAAATAATGGAATGGAGACAGCAGGCGATTATTCAGAGCTGTATCCAAACGTATTTCTGCCGAAATCTGATGATTGAAGTATTGGGTAATATCGTTGTTATCCATTCGCTCAGGCGTGGCGGTAAGTCCCAAAAGCACCTTCGGCTTAAACTTATGCAAAATCTTCTGATAGGTATCTGCCACGATATGATGAGCTTCATCAAACACGATATAGTCATAATAATCATCTGGCAGCTGGAGCTTGTCCAATCTGTTATTCAGCAAATCCTTTGATGCAAAGAGATGCGAATACGAAGAGGCTTCATGTCCACCATACCACATATCACCGAAATTCGGATCTCCCAATACCGCACGATAGGTAGCACAAGCCTGTTTGATAATCTCTTCACGATGCACCACAAAAAGGAAATTAGCCTTTGTATGCTGCTCCTTAAAACGCTTATAGTCGAAAGCGGCAATAACGGTTTTACCGGTACCGGTGGCAGCAACCACCAAGTTTCGCCAGTTGTTATGGTAACGGCGTTCCTTCTCCAGCCTGTCAAGGATGTCGTTCTGATATTCTTTGGCTTGCATCAAATCGAGCACCGAATAATCTATTCCTTCAGAAGTTTGAGCGTTCTTATCGAGTGCCTTCTTCAAGCGCTCGCTATCCCGATTCAGATTGAAAGTTTCGAATACATCTTGTTCCCAATAGGTATCAAATGTATTCTTAACGGTAGCGAAAATATGCGGCAATTCCATCTGAGTTACCTTCACATTCCACTCCAAGCCTTCGGTCAATGCTGCATGAGAAATATTGGAAGAGCCAATATATGCCGTATGGAAGCCACTATCGCGCATAAACACATACGCCTTGGCGTGAAGGCGGTCTAAATCACTATGATAAGATATCTTGATTTCGGTATGAGCCAGTTTGGAAAGCTTCTCTACAGCCTTATATTCCGTAATCTGCATGTAGGTAGTGGTTATCACTCTCAAACATCCGCCACGGGCCACAAACTCCTGTAATTCGGGCAGCATCATATTCAAGCCGGACAAACGTATAAAGGAAACCACGATATAAATCTTGTCGGCAGACAGGATTTCTTTCTTCAGTTCGCTAATCATATTTACAGAGTTCTTCGCCCCTGTAAAAAGACTACTTTTAGTAAGCGAAGTAAGAGGGGTGATTCGCTGTATATACTTCTGTAAATCAGGATAATCGCACTTCGTCTTATCAATGACACTTGTCAGGATAGAGTTGCTGGCATCTACCAAATCATCCTCGTAGTTCTCGATGGCAAACTTTTCGCCCAACTCCTTTATCACGTCATTGGTAAACTGAATGCACTTTTCTACTCCATTCTCCTGCTCAGCCACATCATCAATCGTATTCTGAATCAAGGCATAAAGATAACGTGAAAGATATTGAATCGCCTCATCGCGACCAATTTCTTTCATTCCTATATGATATATTTTTCTATCATATTTTTCAAGTTTTGCCTTGAAGAGTTGGTTTATGATTTGTTCGTATAATCCAGCCATATTATCTTCTTTATTTGACTTTATTTCTTCTAGCGTACAAAAGTACAAAAAAGAATCCATTTACATCATCTTTTCTCCTTTTTTTTCGGCTTATTTATCATCAATAGTTCGTTAATAATTCAATAATGTGCTAAGCAGCTATACGCTGTAAGCA
>ERZ791743.1342-NODE-1342-length-14840-cov-7.161718_pt1 | contig 14840 bp, 16 predicted proteins | sample MGYA00509952_ERZ791743 | MGnify/ENA primary metagenome ERZ791743 (study PRJEB30046, sample SAMN00792040) | human gut metagenome | study: EMG produced TPA metagenomics assembly of the A metagenome-wide association study of gut microbiota in type 2...
TCTTTTGTAATTTTTATAAAAAAAATAAATATTATGATATAATAAAATATCTGCTGAAGATTACAGGAGGTATGGTAAAATATATTATTTTTAAAATAATAAAGTATATTTTTTCCAATTAAAAAATAGGGGGAAAGAAAAAATATGCAAAAAGTGATTCTAGGTATAATTGTGACATTGTGCAGTTATATTGGATATAAAAGTAAAAAGACACATATACAGTTAATTTCTCTTTTTCTGATTATTTTGATAATAGTTTATAGAATTTATAGGGAATAAATAGATATTATTCAGAATGAAAAATTAAAGAGCAAATAAAATGGACATCTTTGGGAGGGAACTTATGAATTGTGAAAAATGCAAGAATCCAATAAAAAAAACTCTAGTAGATAATTGTGTGAGCAGATTAAAGCTCTATAAAACAGTTGCATATTACTGTGACCATTGTGATAAAATATATATCCTAGAAAAATATAAAGAAATTATAGATGAAAGTAAATACGATGGGGAATTGGAGTGGCTGAGAAAACAAAATCCTTATTTAAAAAAATAAAACAAGGAGAATATATCTCCCTGTCTTTATTACATAGCTTCATATTCTTCTGTAAATGCTCTAAGTTTCTTTTTTATTCTTTGAATGGCATTATCTACTGATTTAGGATCCCGTCCTGTTTTAGCAGCAATTTCAGTATATGACAATTCAATAAGCATATAATCAAAAATTTCATTTTCCATCTTACTTAAATGTGTTCTTAAATATTTTTTTAAAGCATTGAATTTTTCTTTACTTAAATATATTTCTTCAGGATTGTAAAAATTAAAGGACTTATTAGAATATGCAGGAACGGCATTGTATTCATAAGAGTCTTCACTATTATTTACAGCCATATTTAAAATTTTGTATTTTCCACTATTAGAGCTTTTTATTGCAGTAATTAATTGTCTTTTTATGCATAAAATAGCAAAAGTTTTAAAAGAAGCTTGCTTACCTGCTTCATAACCATTTATAGCTTTCAAAAGTCCTATCATAGCTTCCTGAAGTACATCATCTTTATCTCCTCCATAAAAGAAATATTTTTTAGTTTTTAGAAGCATTATTCCTTGAAAAGTTTTAAAAATTTCCTGAATAGCTTCTTCACTACCTGCTTTTGCCTTTTTAATTAAATTTAAACTTACTATAAAGACCACCTCCATAAATTTAAAGGTAAATCTCCCCCAGTCATATAATAAAACAATATTAAAAAGGATTCTCTTAGTATATTATATTACATGAAATCCAAAAAAGCAAATTTTTCAAAAAAATAAATATAATAAGTGTATACAATATAAAATAATGTGCACTATAAAGATGAAAGATAAGATTGTGATATCATTCTTTAAAAAACAAAATTTTATTGTCAATAGCTAAAGATATAACTAAAAATAATAATAGATATTATTCCATTAAAAAATGCATAAGGAATTTGAATTTTTATATGATTTATAAAATCAGCACCAGCTACCATAGAGAAAAGTACGGAGATATCAGAAACAGGAGAACAAGTTCCTCCCATGAGAACACTAAAAATAACAGAAAACATTGTGAAAATCATGGAGCTTCTTGTGACAGAATATTGGGAAGAATAATGTATTGTATATAAACTTAATAAAATATATAGAATACATTATTAAAATAAAAATATAGAATAGTTTATAAAAAGAGAGTGCTGCATTTCCAATAACCCGAATCAAAATGCTGAAAAAAAGAGTTGTTCAAATAAATGATTAAAAATCATCAGTTTGCAACAACTCAGGCATTAAATATTTATTTAATAATTTTTTCTACTTTTCCTTTTTTAAATATTGCTTCATTGGTAATTTTACCATCTTTGGAATATTTTCTAAATAAACCATCAAATTGATTATCAATAAAAGTGTATTCTCCCTCTATCTGTCCATTTTCATAATAAGTTTTAGAAACTCCATTGATTTTATCTTCAATAAAATTAGCTATATTTTTTACCTGCCCATTTTCATAATAAATTTTTGATTCTCCATGAGCTTTTCCATTTTGGTAATTGTACTCACTTTCTAGTTTTCCACTTTTATAGTATATTTTTATTAAACCATGATATTTTCCATCAAAATAATTATTTTCTTCCATTAAAATACCATTTTCAAAGTATACTTTTCCTTCACCTTGTAGTACGTCATCAACATAATTTCCTGAATATTGAAGTTGACCATTGGGATAGTAATATTCAACAGGACCATTTTTTTTATCATCTTTGAAGTTTATTATATTTCTTAATTTTCCATCTTCATAATATATTTTACATATACCTTCAATTTTATTATCAACATAAGAAGATCCCTCTTCTAATTGTCCATTTTCAAAATATGTTTTGACTTCACCATTTAATTTTCCATTTTTAAATGTTCCTTCAAAAGCTAGCTGCCCATTAGAGAAATATTCTTTTGAGATACCCTCGTATTTACCATCTTTAAAATTTTCTTCTGTTTTTAATTTTCCATCTTCATATTTAGCAGTAATTTTTCCAGTGAAAGGTTTCTTTTCATTAATGATATAGACTATCCCATCTTTTTCCTCTTTCTTAGATGCATCAATGTTTCTTTTTCCTATATTGCAACTAATCATTAAAATAAAAAGAGAAAAAATTATAAGTATTTTTTTCATAAAATAAATCTCCTTTGCTTTCTTTATATTATATCACAAGAAAACAATTTAAGTAGAGATTTAAAAAATAAAAAGCTTATTTTATAGAATTATAGATAAAATTTTATAGGAAAAAAACTAAAAAAAATTTTATAGTTTGATTTTATAGCATAAATAGTATATTATAGAAAGTAAGAATGTTCTAAAGCATGAGAGGAGGAAGTTTTGTGGAGAATTTTAATATGGTACTTTTATTGAAATTAATAAATGAAATGGATTATGACACAGAGGCTTCAAAAGTATTGCTGGATAAATATGGGATTGATAAAAAAAATTATTTGAAAATAGCATTAAAAGAAGATTATATAAAAATATATGATATTCAACAGGGAACAGTCAAAGACCTCAAGGAAATATTAAAAAATGCTGGATTAGTACAAACTGGAAATAAAGAGATATTGATGCAAAGAGTTATTGACAACATAGATGAAAAAGAATTAAAAAAATATTTTGGAAATGATAAATATAAATTAACTCCATTAGGAAGAAAATTTTTGAAAGATAATATCGAAGAGTTAGAAGAGGTATTAGCTGGGAATGGAGAAAAGGAAAATAAAGAAGCTGTAGAAGGAATTCTAGCTGAAGAGAAAATTGAAGAAACTCCAATAGAAGCTGTAGAAAAGATTGGAGTTGAAGATGAAATAATAGAAGAAAATTCAACAGAGATAAAAGAGGAAACAGCAAAAGAAACAGAAGAAATCAAAATAGAAGTTAAAGAAAAAATAGAAGAAAAAGTAATAAAGGAAGAAAAGGTAATTGAACATAAAGATAAATTTGCAAAGAATTATATAGTGGTAGGAGTTATTATTATTTTAATAGTAGTATGTATAAATCTTTTTTTATAAGAGGTATCTCTGCAGTTAAGCAGAGAACCTCTTATTTTAATTATTTATTTCCTTCTTTTTCCAGCTGGATCTGTTTAAAATTATCTATTATAACTTGTTGGTTATTCATAGACTTTTCTAAATCTTTTAATATAGTTTGATATTTATTTAAAAGTTGATTGTAGTCATCTTTATAAAAAATATATTTTTCCATTTGCTGTAATTGGCTAAGACTTCCAGCTACACTTTTATAAAGATTTTTCTGTTCTGCAAGAGTTTTTTCTGCTGTTTCTGCTATTTGTTTTTCTTGAGCATATCTTTGATCTTCTTTTTTTAAAAGAAGCTGATACTCTTTTTCTAAAGATTTCATTTGAGTTTCAAAATCTGTTACAGAAGCTGAGAAAGCAGAAATAGTTATAAGCATAGTTCCAATTAAGATTATTATTTTTTTCATATTTCCTCCTTAAATTAATTCTAAATTATAGTATCTCTATATAATATATTATTATTCAAAGTATATTTCCTTTATTATTTTGAAAAAAAAATTCAGAATAATTTAAAGGAAGAAAGAAAAAATTACAGTACATTATATAAAACAGATAAGAGAAATACTGGTAGGTGAGGTAAGATGACAAGAGAATGAGTTTAAACATAATAGACTAAATGTATTTTATTCAATATAATTGACACTGAAAAAGAACACTTGTTTTTTTAAAATCTAGTAGAAATAATTTTTTTATTATGCTATAATTAAATTAAATGAATTATAAATTCTTAATGAGCGAAAAAAAACTAAAAAAAAATTTAAAAAATAATTATAAGGAGGGAAAGTTATGTTTAGTTATCTACAAAAAATAGGTAAAGCACTTATGGTGCCAGTTGCTGTTCTACCTGCAGCAGCAATATTGTTAGGTTTAGGATATTGGATTGACCCTGTAGGTTGGGGAGGAGAAAGTGTACTAGCAGCTTTCTTTATAAAATCAGGAGGGGCAATAATTGATAATATGCCTATTCTGTTTGCTATTGGTGTAGCTTTTGGTATGTCTAAGGATAAGAATGGATCAGCAGCTCTAGCAGGATTAGTTTCTTTCTTAGTTGTAACTACTTTATTATCTCCAGGTGCAGTAGGAATGATTAAAGGAATTCCTGCAAATGAAGTACCTGCTGGATTTGCTAAAATAAACAACCAATTTACTGGTATTCTTTGTGGAGTTATATCTTCAGCACTTTATAATAAATTTAGTGAAGTGGAACTGCCAAAGTTTTTATCTTTCTTTAGTGGAAAAAGACTTGTTCCAATTATTTCATCATTTGTTATGATGTTGGTTTCTTTCATACTTATGTATATCTGGCCAGCAGTTTATTCTGGACTTGTAACATTTGGTGAAGGAATCAGTAAACTAGGACCAGTTGGAGCTGGAATTTATGGATTCTTTAACAGATTATTAATACCTGTTGGTTTACATCATGCATTGAACTCAGTATTCTGGTTTGATGTTGCTGGAATAAATGATATTCCAAACTTCCTAGGTGGGGCAAAATCAATAGCTGAAGGAACTGCTGTAATAGGAAAAACAGGAATGTATCAAGCTGGATTCTTCCCAATCATGATGTTTGGATTATTAGGAGCTTGTCTTGCATTTGTTAGAACTGCAAAGCCTCAAAATAGAGCAAAAATATCTTCTATTATGTTAGCTGCTGGATTTGCAAGCTTCTTTACTGGAGTTACAGAACCAATTGAATTTGCATTTATGTTCGTTGCTCCTGGATTATATTTAGTACATGCAATTTTAACAGGAATATCAGTATTCATTGCAGCTTCTATGCACTGGATGGCAGGGTTTGGATTCTCAGCTGGATTTATTGATTTAGTTCTTTCAACAAGAAACCCATTAGCTCAAGGTTGGTATATGCTTGTAGTACAAGGGCTTGTATTCTTTGTAATTTATTATGTAATATTTAAATTTGCTATTGAAAAATTTAATCTTAAAACTCCTGGTAGAGAAGATGATGATGATACAGTAGAAGAAAAAGGAGCATCAAAAGTTACTTCTAATACAGAATTAGCAGCTGCATTATTACCTCTTTTAGGTGGGAAATCTAATATAGTTAATATTGATAACTGTACTACTAGATTAAGACTTGATGTGGTAGATAGTTCTGTGGTAAAAGAAGGGGAAATCAAAAAATTGGTTCCTGGAGTATTAAAACCAAGTAAGACAGCTGTTCAAGTAATAGTTGGTCCTGAGGTTGAGTTTGTTGCAACTGAATTAAAGAAATTAGTGTAATAGCTTAAAAGTATAAATAAAAAAATATAAATAAAAAATGGTGTGGGAAACTACACCATTTTTTATTTTGAAAATATAATCATTTAAAAAAATTAAAGAGAAAAGAGTGAGATAATTACCATTAAAAATAAAGTATAACAAATTAAAATAAGTTTAAATTGAATATATTTATTTAATAAAAAAAGTTTTAGAACCTCATGAATATAAATCATGAAATTCTAAAACTTAATTTTTTCCCCATATAGTTTTATGATTTTGGTTCAAAAATAAATTCTTTTTGAAAGTATACACTAATAATTTTCCCATTATACACAATTGGTGAAAATTTCCATTTACCTAAAGCCTCTATTACTGCCTGATCGAATCCTAATTTACTATGTGAATTTATAATAGAAATATTTTTTACATTACCTGACTGATCTACCAAGAATTTTGCTTTTACTACTACTTTTTTTCTATACCTAATATTCTCAGCTTGTTTAGGATAAGTAGGAGCTATTTCTTTAACTATTTTATATTTTATTCCATGATTAGATACAGCATTATAAGTTCCATCAGCATTGGCAGTAAATAAGTTGTCAACACTTGGAATAGAAGTAGAATCGTTACTAGATGCAGCAGTAGTTATAGTTTCTGGAACTTTTGAAATTTCTTTTGTTTCAACTTCAGGTTCTTTATTTATTTCTTTTTTAGGTTCAGTTTTTTTAGGGATTGTTTTCTTTGAAACAGGCTTGGGTGTTTCAGGTTTTACTATTTCTTTTTTGGGCTTTTCTTGAGGTTTAGGAACTTCAACAACAGGTAGGGGAACTGGAGCAGCTGCAGGGACAGCTCTACTTATTTGAGTAAAAGTGACTGGAACACTTTGTTTTAAGAAATTATCTTTGCTATCTAAATCTTTTGTAACAGTTGGAAGCCCCAATCGTAAAAAGAGCATTCCATGTAATAGAAGTGCTATAATAAAGTATCTCTTCATATTAAACCTCTTGTCCTTTACTCATAAAAATTTATTCCTAAATTTTCTATGCCATGTTTTTTGACTTTAGTTATGATATCAATAATATTTTGATATTTCAAATCTTTATCCCCAGTTATAGAAACACTTTTTGCTCCATTGAGATAATAATCTATCTCGTCAAAAGTTATTTCTACATTTTTTTTATTTCCAAAAGTGATAAAATATCTATTGTCTTTATCAATAATAATTTCTAGATTTTTATCATCATTTTCTTCACTAGTCAGTGTTGAAGTTGGAAGATCGATATCAATATTCCCATATTTATTAAATGTTGTAGAAACTATGAAAAATATTAAAAGTAAAAACACCACATCTATAAGCGGTGTCAAATCAGGAGTGAGAAGTGCTCTTTTTTTCTTATATCTAGCCATTTTTATCCCCTCACAATATTAATAACATTAGTTGTTATTTTATCTATTTCCTCTTCAATTTCCTCAATTCTTTTATTTAAAAGATTATATACAACTAGTGCAGGAATAGCGATAGAAAGACCAGCTGCTGTAGTTATCAAAGCTTTTGAGATACTGTCGGCTACAATTGTTGGATCCCCTGCTCCAAATTTAGCAAGATCTTTAAATGCATCTATCATTCCTGTAACAGTTCCTAAAAGTCCAAGCATAGGAGCTACATGAGCTATTATACCCAAGATATGAAGTCTTTTTTCCAGCGGACTGATTTCATCCATCTCAATTTCTTTTATTATTTGATCAAATTGGTGAAAGTCTTTTAGGTTAGTATCACATATATTGCATCTGCAAAGAAATTTTTTAACTGTGCACCCAACAGAATTTCTTTCTTTATCACAAATTTCAATAATTCTACACATATCTCTATTAGAAACAGCCATTATTACTTCTTTCCTAAAATTTCTGTTCATAGTCTTTTCCTTTTTAAAGAAAAAGAATAATCTTTCAATTATAACAGTTGTAGAGATAAGAGATAGTATGAAAAGTACCCACATCAGTGGACCTCCAACTTTAAAATAGTACATCATTTCAGTATGTTCCTCCTAAAAATTTAATTAAAGTTTTTCTATAAGCTCTTTAAAATATACATAAGCATTATTTAAATCTGTTTCATCAGGGTGAAAACTTGCATCTTTCCATCTTTTTATTCTCTCTGGATTTGGTCCATGAGGATGGTCAGGTCCGAATTTAGTTTTCATCATTTCTATAAGTTTCGGATCAATAGCACCTTGACACAGGAAGTGTCCTAATACTTTATTTTCATTCTCTGTAAAAAGTTTTGTTATATTTTCAATACAGTCTAAAGCATGTTGTGAATCAGGATAAGCTCCAAGTGTAAAGAAAAATGCTGTGTTTTTATTTTTGATAGTTTTTATAAAGTTCAATGCTTTTGCATCTGCTGTACCTTTATCTATCCAAGTTCCTACAATAATCAAATCGTAATCCAGATTGTTTACTTCTGCAATATCTTTTATTTCAGAATTTTCTATAGCTTTAGCAATAGATTCAGCAACCTTTTTTGTATTACCAGTTTTTGTAGAATAAGTAACAAGTGTTTTCATTAAAAAACCTCCTAAAATTTTATCATCACATAAGTTATACCAAAAAATACTTTTAAAGTCAAATAATTTCAAAAACTATAATTTTGTATTGAATAAATTTTTGCTTGACAATAAAACAAATTAATATTAATATAAAAACACTGAAATAAAATATGGTTTGAAGAAAACAAATGTTTGTATACTTTAAAGTATAGCAAAATTTTCAAGGAGGAACACATGGAAAAAAATTTACTACTGTTTGATAAGAGGCTAAAATCTCATCATGACAGTAATAGTTTGATTAACAAATATATTAAAAGTGAAAGGGCTGATAAGGAAAGTTTTGACTTATTGCTTCAAGAAAATCCTGATGGGAGAAAGAAAGCGATATATGTACATACACCATATTGTGATAAAATATGTTCTTTTTGCAATCTTAACAGGAAGCAGATAGATGGAAGTCTTGATTCATATGCTCAATATATAACAGATGAATTTGATAAATATGGGCAGACAAATTATTTTAAAAAAAGTGAATTTGAAGTAATATTTTTCGGTGGAGGGACACCTACTGTATATAAACCCCATCAACTTGAAATAATACTTGAAAGTATAAAAAGAAATGTAACTTTAACAAAAGATTATGAATTTACATTTGAAACTACACTGCATAACTTAACTGAAGAAAAGTTAGAAGTTATGATGAAGTATGGAGTAAATAGATTGAGTGTAGGAATACAGACATTTTCTGATAGAGGAAGAAAATTTTATAACAGAACTTATGGGAAAGAAGAGGTAATTGAAAGACTTAAAAAGTTAAAAGCTTTTTTTAAGGGAGATGTGTGTGTGGACATTATCTATAATTTTCCTGATGAAACTTTAGAAGAAGTAATTGAAGATGCAAGAATTGTAAAGGAATTAGAATTAAGCAGTGCAAGTTTTTACTCTCTTATGGTACATGAAGGTTCAAAATTATCAAAGGATATAGAAGCAGAAAAAGTAAAGCTAGAAGAAGATATGAAAAAAGATTATCTTCTATATCAACACTTTGTAAATGAAATGCTAAGGGAAGATAAATATCATGTTCTTGAATTGACTAAAATAGCTAAGAACAATGGAGATAATTATAAATATATTAAAGTTAGAAATACTGGAGGAGATACTTTTCCAATAGGAGTAGGTTCTGGAGGATCAGTTCATGGAATTGGAGTTTATAGAATGAGTAAAGAGATGTCGTTTTATTCTAAACAGACTGATTACCATGAAAAGTTTTCAAGACTCTCTGGATTTATGCAGTTTCCAATAATAAATAAGGGAGATGTAAGAAATATTTTATCAGAAGAAGAATATAAGTATTTTGCTGAAAAAATGAAAGATTATGAAAAGAAAGGATTGTTGAATGAAAAAGAGGACTCTTTTGTTTTAACGCAAAGTGGGATATTCTGGGGAAATAATATTTCAAGTGACATTATAATTTATGTTATGGAAAAGCTTTTTAATAAATAAGTTTTTATAAGAATAATTAATATATATTAAGAATTTTGGAGGGAGAAACAAATGAGCAAGAAATCAATAGGTTTAATCTGGGTAGCTCTGGCAGCAGCAGCATATGGACAACATGAAGTAGATTTAGGAAAAAGTGTTGTTTATTCAACGACAGGGTTTGAAACTGAAATGAGAAAAACAGCAAGCAATCCAAGTATAGTTACAGCTAAAGAAATTGAAGAAAAAAATTACAAGACAGTAGATGAAATATTAGCTGATATTCCTAGTGTTAACATTGTAAAGCAAGGGAAAGATTCAATAATTGATTTGAGAGGACAGGGAGATAAGGCTAAACAAAATGTACAAATACTTGTAGATGGAGTGCAAATGAATTCTCTTGATACTTCAATGACAGCTACTCCTATCAATACAATATCACCAGACAGTATTGAAAGAATAGAGGTGCTTCCAGGTGGAGGTTCAGTTCTTTATGGAAGTGGAACTTCAGGAGGAGTAGTAAACATCATTACTAAAAAAGGAACTGGAAGAAAGGCAACAGTAGGATTTGACCATGGGCAATATGGAAGTAATAAAACTAATGTAGCTGTAGGAGAAAGTTTTGGAAATTTTGATGTAAATCTTGCTTATACTAAAAATAATGCAAAGGGATATAGAGATTATGATAAATCTGATTCTGATTATTTTCAAGGGGATATCAGATATAGAATATCTGATACACAAAATATTGGATTTAAATATTCAAAATATAAAGCAGATGAAAGTTATCCATCTATGTTGACTAAGGAACAAGTAGATGAGGATAGAAAACAAACTGGAATGTATTCAGGGAAATTAGGGAAAGAAATAGGAACAACAGATACAGATAAAAATGAATATGTGTTAACTTATAATAATAGATTAACAACAAATCTTGATTTTAATTTAACTGGATTTTATCAAAAAACAACTATGAACACAAAAATGTCCTCGTTTGCAGAAAATTCAGCAATGGATGTATCTGTATGGCAAGATGGGAAATTTGAAGATAAAAAATGGGGAATAAAACCAAAATTTAGATACTCATATGGAGAAGGAAGTAGTCTTATTTTTGGAATGGATTATATAAATAATAAAGCAACAAGATATAGTGGAACAACAACTCTTATGAGAGGGACTACTTCTTTAAGTGAAACAACCAATGATTTAGAAAAAGAAACTATTAGTGGATATGTAATGAATAATTATGTATGGGGAAATTTTGAATTTGCTCAAGGTATTAGATATGAAAGAGCAAATTATGATGTTGGTAGAAAAACAATAAGAAGTAATGGAAATAATGATAAACCGATTTCCACTTCAAGTGATGAAGATAATTTTGCTTATGAACTGTCTGTTAACTATCTTTATTCAGATACAGGAAAAACATATATCAGATATGAAAGAGGATTTACTTCTCCACCACCAGCGTTATTAACAAATAAAGACAAGGCTACAGGAGAATATTACTTAAATAATTTAAAATCAGAAAAATATGATAACTTTGAAATTGGTGTATCAGACTATATAGGATTTACAAGTTTTAATGCTTCTGTATTCTATACAATAACTAAAGACGAAATAACAAATGAAATGGCTAGTGGAATGCCACCAGCATGGATAAATAATTACAACTTAGGAAAAACAGAAAGAATTGGATTTGAATTAAAAGCTGAACAATATCTTGGGAAATTAACTTTATCTCAATCTTATGCATATATCAATGCAAAAATTAAAGATGGAGAAAAAGGGGTATATAACATTGATGGAAATAAAACAGGAACAATAGATTTATCAGGTAACAGAATAGCCAATGTACCAAGAAATAAATTTAATATTGGAGCTAACTACAGATTTACTGATAACTTCAATTTAGGTGCAGAAGTAGTATATGTAGATGATGTATATTTAAATAACCAAAACTTGGGAGGAAAAACTAACTCTCATACTGTAGCTAACATCAGAGCAAACTATAACTTTAACTTTGGTTTAAGTTTATATGCTGGAATTAACAACTTATTTAATGAAAAATATTATAAAGATGTAGACTATACAGCAGCTTCAACATCAATGGGAGTAACAAAACCAGCATACTATTCATACGACCCAGCAGCTGAAAGAAATTATTATGTAGGATTCAGATATAGTTTATAAAATAAAATTGCGAGGAATAAAAATGGAAAAAGTTTTACCGTTGTTATTAATAATAGGAACTTTGGCAGCAGGAATACTCTCTATACCTTTAGGGAGTGTTCCTATTCCTCTGGAATATATATTTAATCCAGAGAAAGCCCCTGAATATATAAAAATTATAATCTTTAATTTAAGACTGCCTAGAATAGTGATGTCAATTCTTGTGGGAATGATGCTTTCTTCTAGTGGAGTAGTAGTACAGACCGTATTTCAAAATCCGTTAGCTGATCCATATATTATAGGAATAGCAGCAAGTGCTACATTTGGAGCAGTTATAGCTTTTGTTTTTAATATGCCTGACTATATGTATGGAGTTATTGCATTTTTTACTTGCCTGTCAAGTACACTTCTCATTTTTAAAATGGCAAAAAAAGGTAATAAAGTCAATGTAGCTACTCTTCTTATAGTAGGAATAGCAGTGTCTTCATTTCTAGGAGCATTTACATCTTTTGCCATGTATTTGATAGGAGAGGATTCTTTTAAAATAACTATGTGGATGATGGGGTATTTAGGAAATGCTACATGGAATAGAGTAATATTTTTAGCAATACCTCTTGTTTTTTCTGTAAGTTATTTTTATTTAAAAAGAAATCAATTAGATGCTTTACTTTCTGGAGATGAGGAAGCACATTCGCTGGGAATAGATGTCAACAAATTAAAAGTAAGAACTTTGACTGTAGCAGCTTTAGTAGTTGCATTTTCTGTAGCTTTTTCAGGAATGATAGGTTTTGTAGGACTAATAGTACCTCATACAATGAGAATGCTTTTAGGACCATCTAATTCAAAACTTCTTCCAAGCACTATACTGGCAGGAGGATTTTTTCTGCTTATATGTGATACATTTGGAAGATTAGTACTGGCTCCTACAGAAGTTCCAATAGGAGTTATCACAGCGTTTTTTGGTGCACCATTCTTTTTATATCTGGCACTTAGAAACAAAAGGAGAGATTTCTAATGGAAGTAATAAAAATAGAAAAACTTAATTTTTCCTATGGAAAAAGAAAAATATTAAATGATATAGATTTAACTATAGCAGATAAAAAACTTACAGGTATTCTTGGACCCAATGGTTGTGGGAAAACTACACTTCTAAAGAATATACTTGGATATTTACATAACAACTCTGGAAATATAGAAATATTAAATAAAAACAGTAGAAAATATACGCAAAAGGAAAAATCAAAATGTATATCTTTAGTTCCACAAAAATCACAGCTTATGTCAGCTATGAATGTAGAAGATTTTGTCCTTATGGGAAGACTACCTCATTTGGAAAACAATTGGAGTGGGTATACAAAAAAAGATAGAGAAATAGCAGAAGATTCTCTTAAAGAACTTGGGCTTGAAAAGTTTTGTAATAGAACAGCAGTAACATTGTCTGGTGGAGAATTTCAGAGAGTACTTTTGGCAAGAGCCATAGCACAGGATACAGATATAATTTTATTAGATGAACCAACTTCTGCTCTTGATTTAAATCATGCTTTGGAACTAATGGAAAAAGTAAAAGAAATAATACACAAAAAAGGAAAAACAGCAGTTGCTGTCCTTCATGATCTTAATCTTGCTTCTATGTTTTGCGATGAAATAATAATGCTGAAAAATGGAAAAGTATATTGCAAAGGGACTCCTAAGGAAACTATGACTAAAGAGAATTTAAAAAATATCTATGATTTAGAAAGTGAAATATTTTATACAGAAGAAGGGATACCTTATATAATTCCAAAACTTAAAAAGGAGAAAAGATGAAAAGAGTAAGAAAAAGTATTGTACTGTTATTTATTTTAATGTTGGGAATAAATATTTATTCTATGGAAATAAAAGATAAAAAAATAATAGATAATTATGGGAATAGTATAGAACAAAGGGAATATAGGAAAATAGTAGTACTTGATCCAGCTGTAGTGGAAACTTTTTATATGTTAGGAGGAGAAAGTAAAATAACGGCTATAGGAAAGACTGCTATGAGTGAGATATATCCTGTAGAAAAAACAAAGAATTTAGCAAATGTAGGAACGATAACAAAACCAAGTATAGAAAAAATACTTTCATATACTCCTGATTTAGTTATTCTCAATGCAATGGCAGCATCTACAGGAGAAAGTTTAAAAGAATTAAAAATACCATTCATAATAAATACAGCTGGAAATATTTCAGATATACTTTTAAATATAAAAATATATGGGGATATAACTGGTAAAAAGGCAGAAGCTGAAAAACTATATATCAACAGTGAGGAAAAATTAAATAATTTAAAGAAAAAAGTAAAAGAAAGTCCATTGAATTTAAAAGGAGCTGTATTATATACAGTATCTCCAATGATGGGATTTAATGAGAAATCTCTTCCTGGGGAAATATTGGATATACTGGGAGTAGAGAACATAGCTGATAACCTTATAGGAGATAAACCTATAATATCACAAGAGTTTTTATTGAAGAAAAATCCAGATTTTTTAGCTGGAGCTATGAGTATAAAATCTGCTAAAGATATAGCAAACAGTAATCCTGCAGTGAAAGAAACAACAGCAGGAAAGAAAGGAAACTTTTTTATTGTAGATTCAAGTAAAATATTAAGAGGTTCTCCAAGAATATTTGAAGCAGTAGAGGAATTTTATTTAGAATTATTAAAAATAAATAAGTAAATAATATAGAATCAGATGAAAATTTAGCTTGCTAGATATTTCGTCTGATTTTTTATTTTATAAATATATTTATTTTCTGTTGTCATAACTAATAAAGTGGTTATGATGTTTTTTTATGAAGAAAAAAATATTTTTTA
>ERZ791743.1344-NODE-1344-length-14816-cov-3.850891_pt1 | contig 14816 bp, 36 predicted proteins | sample MGYA00509952_ERZ791743 | MGnify/ENA primary metagenome ERZ791743 (study PRJEB30046, sample SAMN00792040) | human gut metagenome | study: EMG produced TPA metagenomics assembly of the A metagenome-wide association study of gut microbiota in type 2...
CTTTATTATTTATTTTTATATTTTCTTACTGTATATTTATGTGAGGATAAATAATATTTAATATAATTTTTAAATTGAATTTCGTTATCAAACATTGTCATTTTTATTTCCCCCTTCCCTTTTCTTACTATGATATTAATTATATTAATAGCACTTTCTATTTCATCTATACATTCCATTGTTATTTATCCTATTCATAATAAAACATAGCTAAAGGGTATATACCCTTTATATTAATTATTTCAACTATGTCCTCTTTTTTAATGCCTGTTTTATTCACAAAATCACACAATGCAAAAGCACTCTTAAAGTATTCTCATTTCAATTTCTTTAATTCCATTTTGTTTCCCCTCTTTTAACATTTCTTCTAATTTATTCATATCAAATCTATATAAATCATATTTATGGTCATGTAAACCTTTGTATTTTTCAGCACATAGAACTAATACACCTCTTTTAATATATTTCTTTGCCTTGTTTGTAGATAATGATAGATTAACAAAATTCCATTTACTAAAATATTTTTGTGTAATAACAATATATACTTTATAGTTAAACATAACCCTATCTTTTTCAGTTATATCAAAATATCTATGTCCTATTTTTAATTTCATTTTCTTTCATACACCACTCTTTCCAATCAAAACTACAACAATTCCCTTGAACTGGGCAATCATTATTATCTTCTTCTTGTTCTAAAACAAAATGACAATTTTTACATTTTGTTTGACGGCACAATTTAATTAGTTCTTCACACGCTTTATTGAATGCTTTTTCTAATTGGTCTACATATTTTTCCAAATCCTTAACATATCGATGATTTTGATTTTCAAACCACTTATTATCATAATTTAAACTGAAACTTCTATTGTAATTATTTTTATCGGGTCTATTCATCTAACCACCCCAATTCCTTACATTGTTTGTTAATTGCTTTTAATAAATCTATATCAACAAAACAAGTCTTAAAAGTATTTTCACTGTTTGAAAGAGGATTTTGCCACGTAACATCTCTCATACAACGAATTTCAACATCCTTATCAGTAAAATCAAATATTATTATTTTTCTCTCATCTCCGTATAAAAATTTGTTATATATCAAACACTCCCTGCCCCAATAATATGAACGACTGAGATTGTCAGAGTCATATCCCAATTCCTTAAACATTTCTTTTGCTGTCATAACTTTTTCAACCTTTCTTGTTCTCGCTTTGCTTTTTCTACTTTAAAAGCAAACACTTGGTCATCATCAATATTAAACATCACTTTTAATTGATACAGCATGATTTCAACGTCAGCTATTTCTTCGACTAAATTATCCTTACAATCATCTTTATTTGGATAACGTAAACACTTATTAATTGCTTGAACTAATTCAGCACATTCTTCCATTGCTTGTCTTGACTGTGCTTCTTTGCCATATTTTTCAAGCGATTGTCTAAATATCCTTTTTGTTTCCGTTACTTTATCTATATATTCATCAACATTAAATTCTTCTATTTTATTCATCATCTATTACCTCACAATATTTAATATTCATATCTTTCAATCAATTCATCAATGGTTTCATCATCTTCGGCATCTTGAAAGTAGCCTCTCATTCTCATACCAACGAGCATACCGATTTCATCAAAACAATCACCGCCACAGCCATCATCTTGAAATTCTTTTAATAAATCTAATTCAAAATCTTTTTTAAATTTTTCTCTTTCATTCATCTTCTATTACCTCACAAGTTTCTAAAAGTTCTTTAATGTTTGTTGGTTCCTCATCTTCCCAAAAAAGGAAATCGAATAATTCTTTTTTGAAAACATCTCTAAAGCCAGCAATATTACCCCTACCATATACAGTCCATCTTTTGTTTTTATCTTGTGTATATTTTTCAGGCTTAAATTTATAACACCAAACAGCACCGTCTTCATCTTTTGCAATCCATTCATACTTATCATTTAAACTTTCTAAAAAGTATTTAGTTTGCTAAAGGAATTTTGATTTTTGGCTTTTGGTGTTCTTTGTAAAGCCATTCAAACATGTTTTGTAAACAATATTTACCATTACCCCTACCACTAAATTTACAATCGCTACAACGAAAACCAATACATGATACTAATTCGTTGCTTTTATTTAGAGCAATTTTACCCTTCATTCCTTTAATTTTATCTTCATATGCTTCAAAGTTTTTCATTATAAATCACACTCTCTCAAGTTTAACGCACATTTTCTTTTACAATTCCAATTTTTATTTCTTATCATAACACCCTAATTCTTTCATTTTAACATAAATAGCTCTTACTTCAGGTGCTGTTAATATCCCATCATCACTTTGTACACTTTCCTCTTCAATATATATTTTTAACTCATGGTCATGTTCAGTTGATGAATATTCTATTGTTGACATATTAAATAAATCATAAGTTACTTTAGTTCTATCGTATCCTAAATCTAATAATAAACTTTGTGATTTTCCATAATTATTTGTCCTCCGTGATTGCTTAATTGTTCTTCTAAATAATCAATATATTCATTTAAAGCATTTTGATAAGACACTGCATCAAGACTATCTAGGTTAATAACTGTACAATTTGGTATTTCACATTCATCTATAAAATCTCTAATTTTTGGTCTTCTCATCTTCAACCACCTCATAGTTGTTTAAAACATCTTCAATGACATAATATTTTTGACTTTCCCAAGTCACGAATTGGAATAATTGCTCTAAAAATTTACCTAAATAGCAAGTTTCACCGCCTGCCCACCATGTTCTATCATCATCCATGATATGAGGTTCTTTTTCATATAAATTTATCAGTCCGCCTTTGTCTCTACAAATATATTTTACGCCTTGTTTTTGCAAAAACTTGAGCATTTCATAATCTAATTGAGTTATTTTGATTGTTTCTAAAGGTTCTAATTCGTCTAATTCATATCTCCATGCAAAATCATTTCCGCTTGCCTTACATTGTCTGATGTTAGCTTTACTCATAATATCCATATTATCATCGCATAAATCTCTAGCGTACACATCTACTTCATGTCCACTCATACTAAGTTCCCCTCGAATAATCATACCTTCATGGTCGAAAGTGTATCGAGGACTTTTTAACTTAAATTTTTTCATTTTCAATCACCTCATATTTGTCTAAAATATCTTGAATTAAAGTAGGTTCTTCATTCTCATAAGAAACAAAAGGATATAACGCTTTAAGGTACATATCGAAAACAGGGTATAAATCTTCATCTTTACCAAACCAAAGATAACCATTAGTTACAGGTTTATTTTTGAAAAAATTCAATCTATTGCCGGATTCCTCACGTGTAATGTATTTATATCCCATTTCTAATTGATGTTCTAGAAGTAAGTTTTCTAGCATTGTAAAAGTATGTTTTATTTCCTTTAAATAGTCTTTGCCGAATCCACATCTAGGATATTCCATACAGTTAATGATTTGTTCTTTAGTCATGATGTGTACATTCAACTTACAAATATCAATACTGTCGATTTCTAAAATTTCACTTCTTCCATTGATTTCTCCTTCAACAACCATTCCTTTAACCCGCCAGCATCTACCATTATTTTTTAATTCGTATTTCATCTTTCTCTCTCCTTCTTATTCTAAATTAAAGTGCATCACGTGGCATAAAAATATAAATTGACCATCAATAATGTTATTTTCAATGCTACAAAATACATTTCTTGCATCCTCAAGAGTACGATAATATCCCATTATTTTATCGTTAACTAATACTTCATATTGATTTGCTGCTATGCTATATCTATAACTAAAATTATTACATTTTACCATTTTCCTTTCATCTTGACTTTTAATCCACATTTGTATTTACCTCACAATTATCCAAGATATATGCTATAGGATATGGTTCTTCATCTTCCCATTTAATAAATGAAAATAAATCATCAAAGTTAATCTCTTTAATATTTTCAGTTGACTTCCATTGGTATTGCATTTTATCTGGTTTTGTATCATAAGCAAATAGTACTTCACTATCATCTCTTGCAATATATTGATAACCATGTTCAATATAATATTTCAACAATTCATATTCTAGTTTTGATAAAGGAATTATAGGATTTAAAGACTCCAATTCGCTTGTCCTATAACACCATTCATAATTAATACCCTTTTCGAAACAATCTTTTACTTCATCATCACTCATGATGTCTTTGTTGTCTAAATACATATCCCAAGCTCTAACAAGAATACCTTTCTCCCCATACATCATTTCACCTCTTAAAATCATTCTTTTTTATCAAAAGTAAAATTTTGTTTTTTCAATCTAAATGTTCGTTTCATCCCCATCTACCTCTATTTCTTTTATTTCTTTTTTCTAAACCCATAACAACATATGACCCTATTAACATACCTACAGTTGGTACAATAAATACAGCTATAAATAATTCTATTAAAGTAATAATATATTTCATACTGTTCTCCTTTACCATAAATTAAATTGAATCTTCATGCTTTGTTTTACTTTATTAATGTCATAATCATTTAAAGATAAAACTTTTTTAATTAAAAATTCTTTTGATATGGTGACTGTTTGTTCAGAAAGCACATAATTATCAATTCCAAAAATTCTAATTTTAGTATGTTGAGGTAAATGGTCTTTTTTAGTTGTCAGTGGAATAACTCCTATTAAATCACAATATTCATTATTCTTATCATTTGATACAACTACTGCCATTCTTCTTCCTTTTTGATAATGTTTATTTTTAGCTATCGGAAAAACTTTATTAAAATCAATCCAAAACACATCACCATATTTTATTTCATCTGGTCCCATAGTTTTTTATGTATCTCCTCTTTCATAAATTTTTTATAACAAGTTGCTCCCATACCTAATTCAATAGCTTTAGGATTTTTTAATTTTCTTCCACATCTTTTGCAAGTTGTTTGTTTTTGTTCACTCATTTATTCTCCCTCCTTATGTTCATCTAAATAATCAAACACTAACATTGCAATTCCAAAAATTAATAATGGAGTACATAGAATCATTCCTACTTGCATATTTAACATATCTAATCACCACCTTTCTTTTTACCATATTTTTTACTACCGTATTTTTCATTAAAACATTCTTTACATATTTTTTCATGACCGTTTCCTTTGCTTCTTTTTCTAAAATATCTAATAGGCTTAATTTCATGACAAACTCTACACTCTAATTCAGTAAGCTTTTCATAATAAATAAATTTAACATCATATCTAGCTTTGATTAAATTCTCTTCAGATATTGCCTGACTAATTGATTGTGGTGTTCTTCCAAAATAAGCAGCTACTTCTTTTCTAGTTCCTACAAACATACACTCATAGTCATTTCTTGTATCATATATTCCATAGATAGCTATATAGTCAGCTTTTCTTTTAACTGCCATATTTAATCCTCAACCATAATATCTACAATGTTTAAAATATAGCCATTAACAACATCAACATTTCTATAAAAATGTTTTTTGATATATCTTGTTAATTTTAATCTATCATTAATATTATCAATATCAATTTCATGTGGATAACTAAATGTAAAATCTTCAGTTGTTGTTCTTACTGTTACTGTTCTCATAGTATATACCTCTCTTTTTTATGTATCTCTTTTCTTATTACATCTATAGTATAACATATGTATAACAATATGTAAAGTGTTTATAGTAAAGTTTTTTATTTTTTTATAATAAAAAGCTAGAAGTTATTCTAGCTCAAACATTTAACAACTAAATAATCTAATGCTATAGACTCATCAATCTTACCTAGTTTTATTCCACTTTCAACAAATTGACAAATGCCTAAATTTCTAATCAGCTCTTTAATTGAATATCCTCCAACCAGTTTTGAGCATCCATAAGCTTCACCTTTTGTTAAACCTGTTTTTTCACAAACACCTTGTCTATTAGACCCGACGGACTGATAAGCTAACTGATTTCTAAATCCATTATATAATATACTTGCAATCATAATAGCAGGTTCTCCTTTTTGTTTTGCTTCATTTAATTTTATAACAGCTTTATCACTATAACCCCCTAAAACAGCATCCGTTAATTCAAAAGTAATATCTCCAATTTCTTTGAAAAATATCCCTTGTTTATCCAGGATTTCAAAAGATTCATTATTATCTTTTTTATTAAAATTAGAATATTGTTTTATCTTATCGCATTCCAATAAGATTCTTCCATAGTCATTACTACAATAATCAATCAATTTATCACAATTAGCCTCATTCAAATTAGGCAGCTCTTTTAACACATAATTAATAAGAATATCATTTGTTAAATAATTAAATTCTACTGCATTTGATTTATTACCTATATAGAATTTATTTCTCTTATCTAGCTTATGATATTTTAAAATTAATAAATCTTTTTTATTATTAAAAGTATTTTTTACAGTTGCCCAAGCTTTCTCATTTTTAATAAAATCTAAATCTTCACTAATAATATAGGCTTTTTTAGATTTATCTAATGATTTCATATTTACTTTATTCAAAGCAAAAATAACTGATTGACACTCTATTTTTGTATAATTTTTTGAAATAATATCAATGTAATTATCTAATATACATTGTTCCTCTCCAAATAGAATTAAAAAATGCGGTAATGTTTTGTCTTTTATATGATTTCTTAAATCTATTAATTCCATTAGAATAATCCTCTTTTCTTAATAATTTTCTTGTTATTATTTTGTTTCTTATCATTTAAAAATAATTTGTATGCACAAATATTATTTAAATAATCATAATCTTTTGGATTTAATCTTTTCGGTAGGTCAAATCCTGTATTTCCGTCAAAATCATACATCATATAACCATAAGTTGTATCCTTTTTAACATTATATCTTCTACTTTTATCTAACTCTTTTTGCATATTTACAAGTTCATGAGAAATAGAATCGTAATAATTATCAGTTAAGAAAGATTTATCATATTCATAATACATTATACAATTAAGAATTATCTTACGTTGATAATAATTTATTTTTGTTAATAAATCCCAATCTTTAAAAGCTACTTTTCCCATCTGTTGTACATATCCTTATATTTTTTTCTAAATGCATTATAGTCAATAGAAATTAATTCTAGAGAATAATCATGGTTAATTGGTCTATTTAGTAATAAAGCATTTCTTACATTATAGGAAGTTGTATTAATTTCATCGGCAACTTCTTTACATGACCCTATGAATAACTCTTTTTTAGTCCTTAAATCTCTAACTCTAATTACTCTTGATGCTCTAGGATTACCATAATAGTTAGTTTGCAAAAGTAAAGGATAATCTTGATAAGTGGTTTCTCCACCAAATTCTTTAAATTCTTTTATAGAGGGTGCTCTACAAAACTCAGTCCAAAAATTATATAATAATTCCTCATCAAATGATTTAAATTTCATTAATTAAACCTCCTTTAAACTTTATAATTGAAATAAATATCAATTAACATTCTATCAACTAAATAATAATTATTAAGTGATTTATTATTCATTTGTGATTGTGTATTAGAAATTAAATTTATGGTTTCTTTTGATAATAATTCTTCGTGCTGCATTAAATTTAATAAAAATAATTTCATAAATTTTTCAACACTCATTGATTCTTGATTTTTAAATGGTTTTAATTCTTTTGCTAATCTTAATAATTTTGTTCCATTTTTTTGGCAAATTGATTCAATAATATCTAATGAAAAATTATTGTATTTATCAACTTCATCAACATCTTTCCAATTTTGGATATCATAAAAATTTGCACATACTTTTAAAATTTCTTTTGATTCACATTTCAAAGATAACTCTTCAAATGAATAAGGTTCCATATGAATCATAGTTCCACGACTTTTGATTGTACCCAACATTCTATCATCATTATTAATTGTCATGATAAAGTAAGCATTTTTTGGTGGTTCTTCTACCACTTTTAATAAAGCATTTTTGGCATTCACACTCATATTATCACAATCTCTAAAAATACATAATAATTTATCATTCATTGTATTTACATATTCTATACAGTTTCTTACACCATTAATAGAATTGTCAAAAATTAAACATCTAGCATTTATCACATTTCCAATAACTTTCGCTAATGTAAATCTACCACTTCCTTTAGGTCCACTAATAATAATGAATCTAGGAACTGCTCTATTTAATCTCCAATTTTTAATTATTTCAATATTGTTCTTTTGACCAATCATAACTTTAACCTCTACAATAATTAATTATCATCATTTCAATAATCTCTTTTGGTTCATTATTCCATTTGATTGTATTTGTAATATCAAGCATTAAATCTAGAATACTATAAACATCATCACTTATAATCATTTCAATTTTTTCTTGATTCTCATTTGTAAATGGAATTGAAATATATTTGAAACTTTTAAAGATACAATATTTTGTTAAATCTAGAATAAATTTGCTAAAATCTTTGATAAATAATTTTAAATCTTTTCCGTCATTAAAAATTGATTCTACAATTTCAATAGATTTTTTAGTATCTTTATTTCTTAAATTTTCCACAAAATCAAATAAAATATCATAATCAGCTCCACCTACTGTATCTAGTACATTTTTAATGGTTAATTCTTTTGATAACGATAGACATTTATCTAATAAAGTAATAGAATCACGCATTCCACCATTCACAATTTTAGCGATATACTCTAATGCTTCATTTTCATAATTTACGATTTTTTCTCTCTCTAAAATAAATTGCAATCTTCTTACAATTCCATCATTGCTGATTTTATTGAATTGATACCTTTGAACTCTTGATAAAATTGTATTTGGAATCTTTTGCGGGTCCGTTGTACATAAGATAAAAATTGAAAATTTAGGTGATTCTTCTAAAGTTTTCAATAGAGCCTGCCAAGCCCCATTAGATAAGCTATGGCATTCATCAATAATAAATATCTTATATTCACAATCCAATGGTTTCTTTTTAGCATCATCAATAATATTTCTAATATTATCAACCCCACTATTTGACGCAGCATCAACTTCAATAGGATTTCCTTCACCTTGATTTATCATGTTAGCAAAGATTCTTGCTGATGTTGTTTTTCCTGTACCTGCTGGACCAGTAAATAAATATCCATGTTGGAATGTTTTTGTGTTAATTTGATTAGTTAAAATATCCTTGATTGCTAACTGTTCAGTCATATCGTCAAAATTTTTAGGTCTATATTTAACTGCTAGTGGTTGTCTTGCCATTATTTTTCTTCCCCCATTAAGATTTCCGCTAAATCTAATTCTAATTTTCTTGTGTACATTTTTACAACTTCATAAGAGCTATTATCTTTTGACATACTATTTAATTGCTGATACCTTTGTAATAATTCTTCCATTAATTCTTTTTTATTCTTTGTTTCCATATAAACTTCCTCCATAACATAAATTACTTTCTTTATATTTTAAATAATCTTTAAATTGCTGTTCGTTCAAAATAAAGAAATTTTCCCCATTTGGTCCAAAATTAAAAGCTACAACACTTTCCTCTTTATTTTGTTCAAAAGCCTGCTCCTCAGCTTTTTGTATCCATTCTTTTTTAATTGAAAATGATTTTCTATCTTTTGTTGAAGTTTTAGCTTCAATTAAAAAATATTCCGTTATAACATCACCTCCACTAAATTTTGTTCCACCACTATTAGGTTGAACTTTTCCACTTAATAATTTTGCTAAATATTTTTCTTGACTTGTACTGAAATCTCTTGTTGTCATTTTCTAATACCTCTCTTATTGTAGCCATATTCTTGGTGAATCATCTTCTTTTGTATCAATAATTTCTAATGTGTTAAAACCATTGCAAGTTCTTTGTAGCCTTGCCTTAACTCTACTTGCAACTTTTAATGATTTATAGACTTTGATACATCCATACCCATATTTAGGTTTTTCAAAGATTGCATATTTTTCATATTGAACAATATAATCCTTTCCTGTATAATATTCACCATGTTCATTCTTAATAACGTACATTTCTTACTCTCCTTTTCAATTCTCCATTTTTAAGTCTAGCTCCTCTAGATTCTCCTTTTGGAGTTAGTAATATTCTAAATGGTTGATTCTCTTTAAAATCATACCCTTTAAAACGATTTATTTTATTAAATATATTTTTCATTAATCCACCCCTAATTTTTCAACTTGGTCTATAGTGAAGAAAGCTGATAGTTTTAAAAAGTGATTTTGAGTTTCAACTTCTTCACCTTTTTCATTTTCTACTTTTTTAGTAGTTCTTTTCCAATGAATCTAATTTCTTTATTTCCTATAGTGTTTACAACTGTATCATAGCAAGGATTTAATAAATCTAATAAACTTGGTACTTCTTCTACACCGTCTTCACAAGCATTCATCCAACCTCCTACTTCAAATCTAATAAATTTTCTTGTTAATATAACTGTTCTTTCTTGTAATTTCTTTTCCATTTTTATATACCTTACCTCTCCTTATGCTAATAATCCACGATTTTTCATTTCTTTTCTTACTGCATTAATGATTTTTCTATATGAGATAAAGTTTCCTTCTTCATCTTCTAATTCATTAGAATCATTCAAATATAAATTAACATTATTTTCATTTGAATAGTCGTTTAGCATGTAAATGACATCTTCTTTAAAATCTTGTGAATCTTGACCATAAGCTTCTAGCATATCAGTCCATGTTTCAATTCCCCAATCTTGATAATATCCTGTTAATTCTTTTTCTTGTTCGTCAACAATAATTTTTACTACTAATTCAAATTTTTTCATTTTATGTACCTCTTCTTTCTTTTTTTTATGTTACTTCCTTAACTTCATATATAGTATAACATATGTATAACAATATGTAAAGTGTTTTAGGTAAAGTTTTTTATTTTTTTAAAATAAAAAGCTAGAAATTATTCTAGCTTTGTAACTTATTTATTCCTTGAATCAATTTATCATAAGCTTCTTTATTATTTTGATAATATTTAATCAAGTTATATTTTCCTTGAAATTTTTCGTCCTTTAAAATTTCTCCTGATTCTAAATCAACTAGATAAAACCACGCTCCTGCTTGATTTAATAAACCCAATTTAATTCCAACATCTATAGCATCTGAAATATAATCAATCCCATCTAGATACCTCAATGTATAGAATCCTACTTTTCTATCAGCTCTACATATTTTTGATTTTGTCATAGCCACATTGACTATGTTTCCTGCTGGGTTTTCGCAAGCTCTTGATAAATTTTTTCCTTGTTCATCAATGTAATTGCCTTTCCTAAATTCTAGTCTAGTTGTGCAAGCATGTCTCCAAGCTTTTCCGCCTGTTGTGGTTGTTCCCCCATACATACTATTCATATCATCCCTAACTTGATTTATTCCTATAAGAATGGCATCGGTTCTCGCTAAAACAGGTGTTACTTTTTTAGAAAATTCAGTTAAAGACATACTTATTCCGCCATATGTTCTCTCACCAATATTTTTTTCATTTGACTGTGTTGATACCATAGCACCTATAGAATCTAGAATACCTACACTTATTTCGCCGGTTTCAAATAATTCCATCATCATGTTAAATACTTCTTCGGCTCCCATTGAGTCAGGGTCAAAATATAATATGCTGTCACAATCTAATCCTAACTTTGTAGCCCAAATTCTATCAAATGTATGTTCTATGTCAACAATTAGTACTTTTTTATCAGGATATAACTTTTGAGCATTTCCTGCCAAATCTATAGCAGTTGTTGTTTTTCCGCTTCCGTCACTACCATAGAACTCAGCAATTCTTCCAACAGGCAGTCCTCCATAAGTCATATAATTTAGTCGACACGAAGAAAAAGGAATTTTAGTTATTTCTTTTTCTTCAACACCTAAAGATATATTTCCAATTTTCATGTTTTTATTTAACGATTTTACAACATTTTCTAAAGACATTTTATTCCTCCTTTATATATACCTTTGTATACTTAACACCAAAACTATTAGATTTATAACGAACCCAAACGTCTATGACATTATTCTTTACTGCCCCTCCACAATCTTCAGCAATATATTCATTTCCATCAATTAGAATAATCGAACCGTAAGGAATCACGTTTGGGTCTACTGCTATTGTATGATTCTCTTGTGCTTTTGTTCCTGTAGAAGTTAAATCTCCATAATCATCTTCTCCTAACCAATAGCACGTGATTCTAAATGTACCTAATTCTCTTCATTTATTTAATTCTTCGACTTGTCCTTCAAGATAAGCATTATCTTGTAAAACACTATTATATTCATCCTGCAATAGTTTATATTGATTTTCTTTCTCAATTAATGTGTCCGTAAGATTATCAATTTGCTTTTGTTGTTCCTTAATTTTATTACTAAAATTCAAGTTAATTAAAACTGCAAATAATAATATAACTACTACAATTAATAAAGTTACTTTTGTTTTATTTAATTTTTTCATTTAAAACACCTCTCTATTTTTATTAATATATTTAGAATTTGATAACTCTAATTCTAATAATCTTTTATTCATTATTTTTTTTAATGAATTTAACATTTCATATCCCGCATCTATTTTTAATTTTGTTTTCTTATATGAACGATTAAAAACATTGTATATGATTGTATCCTTTTGTGATTTTGTTAATGCTTCAGCATCTTTTTCCGCAACTGTACCAACTGCTAATAATTTAGCTGTATTGTACACCTCAACTTTTTTAGCTTTTGACACATCTTCTTTAATTCCTATTTCTTCTAATTTCTCTCCAACAAAATAAAGAACATTTGCAAGCTCCAAAATATAATACTCTAAATCTCTATCATTCATAGGCTGAATCTTCTTTAAGTTTGAATTTATTTCTTGCATTAAATCGTCTAAATCTTTACAGCATTCATCAGTTATAGATTTTGATAATTTTGATACAAACTTCGACAAATTTTCTATAGATGCTATATCATCATTTGTGATTCTTCTTGTCATTTCATATGTCTCCTTGCATATTCAGCAATTAATAAAGCTTCAGCCATTCCATCATGTGGTTTTCTACTTCTTTCAGTTGGTAATAGATTAACTGATGGGAATAATCTAATGGCACATTCAATAGAAGTGTTCTTATCATTTGTTACCCCAAATTCTCTTTTCCATTTTTGAGGTGATACCAATTCATATTGAATAAATGATGCTGATAAAGCACCCTGAATAAATCCAAAGTTCTTTCCAAAATTAAACATACTAGTTACACCTTGACCTGGCATAGCATGTACATTTTCAACCATACATTTTACTTTTTGTTTATTGACATTAAAATCATCTAAAAGTTGAATCAACTTCACATTATCATATTTATAAGTGTACGCTTTATCATACTCAATGACTGCAATACCCCCATTTTTTCCTGGGTCAATTCCTATATAAATCATATATTTACCCCACTTTCTTACATATGCCTTTAAAATGGCACCATCTACAATTTTTTGTGTCGTTTGTTTTTGGTGGAGCAACTAATCTTTCAACATAGCCTTCGCACTCATAGATATAATCACATAATTTATTTTTCATTTCTTGATTCACGTTAAAAACACAAGGGCACTCTAGAGAACAAGTGTCTCTATTTTCATATAAAACAAAAGCTTTGTCTAAATCTAATGCAGTGCAATAGCAGATAACTTGTTCATGGTGTTGTGCTAAAGGTTTATTTTCAACTTGGGAATACTTAAAACTTATAACATTTTTGAACTCAAATAAATAATATTCATTTGTTGAAATTTTTCTCATAATTCCATCACACCTAAAAGAAATTTTCAAAGCTGAATCAAATAGCAACGTTTCTGCACCTTGTTGACCTCTTATTACAAGCGTTAGACATTTTCCTTCTTTTTGTTTCTTTTCAACGTATTTAGCAACATCTACATATTCCCAATCAAATCCGAAGGATTTCATGTTCATTAATGCCTGTTGTATCCTTTCATGTCTGTCAGTTCCTGTATCAGCCATCCCTTGAGAATTATATTCCGTAGGAGTTGAATCTTGTTCAGCTCCCACTCTTGTAAAATACATATTTCTCATACAATGTAATGAAGATGGTTTATACCAATTACTTCCTTTTCTTCTATTTTCATTTGCAGTTAGTTCAATAGATTTCATTGTGTCCAATAAAAATCTCTTATTATCAGGTAAATCTTTTGAACTATTTTTAATCATAGTTACTAATCTTCTACTCATTCTATTTCTCCTTAATTAGTTTTATAAAATCATGAAGTTGTGGACCTGTGATAAATCCATTTGTATATAACCCATAAATAAATGTTTTTAAATTCTCACATTCGATAGGACCTTGAGCAAATAAACACTCTTCTCTTAAATGTTCTAATTGAGTTTTATTAAATCTATAATCTTTCACTATTTTCACCTCCTCCAACTTTCACATAATAATTTCCAACACTCTTATATCTACAATCCCATAAATCACATACAACACTTCTTACTATACAAGTGTGATGATTGGCTATTGTAATTAATACACCTTGCTCCATTTGTTTACGTGTTAAAATATTATCCATTTCCCCAACTTTATATTTTGTGTTATCCGCTTTTCTAGGTTGTTTCATCTTCACATACCCAAATCTTTTTAATACTCTTTCCATAACTTGTTTTGATGTTGGGGCATAGTAGCACTTTAAACTTTCTTCAAATTGAAGTTTTAAAGCTTCATCATAACTAATACCTAAAGTTCCTACTAATGCTCTTGTTGAGCAGTCTCCTGTTTTTCTTTTTTTTAGGGTTTACATTGACTTCCATAAATTTAATCATTTTATGTACCTCTTCTTTCTTTTTTTATGTTACTTCCTTAACTTCATATATA
>ERZ791743.1346-NODE-1346-length-14791-cov-19.999050_pt1 | contig 14791 bp, 9 predicted proteins | sample MGYA00509952_ERZ791743 | MGnify/ENA primary metagenome ERZ791743 (study PRJEB30046, sample SAMN00792040) | human gut metagenome | study: EMG produced TPA metagenomics assembly of the A metagenome-wide association study of gut microbiota in type 2...
TTTTATTTACCGCCAAAGCCGCTTAGGCTTGGCTAATTTTTAACGAACTATTGTTTATTACTTACATTTTTAAAAAGGGGCTCAGACAGAAATTTTATTGCTTGATTTATTCTATTTCTACCTTCTTTTGTATTCATATCTATATTACAGAATGTGGAGCGGTCCTTATGCAGATAAAGGTAATACAGTCCGCTTATAATAATGGTGGCAATTGCAACAAAATCAATTCCCGAATTTTTAAATATATTATCATACTTCTCTGCCAATGGCAAAGTGAACATTTCGCGTATGGATGCGGTTCTATTTGTAATCTCATTATCTTCAGCAATCTCCCATCTGATCAATTCTTGCATTACGGTTTTTTCTATCATGCATTCCTGCAGTCCGTCTATCAATGCAATAAATTGATTGTATGGAGAGTCCTGCTTGTTTGCTTCCTTAGCTATATCTGAAAACCAGTAATCATATCCTTTAACAAACTCACTAAAAAAATCCTCTAGGTTATGATATCGATTATAAAAAACAACTGGCTCAATTTTTGCTTTCTTTATAATTTCAGAAACCAGAGAACCTGAGAATCCGCGTTTCAGCACACTTTCGACAGCAGCTTTCTTTATATCTTCAATTATAGCGGCTTTTGTACGCCTTATGCGTACCTGTTTACTCTCATTAACCATTATTTGAATATATATAAAAAGGTATATCGTTTCTTATCTCCTCAATACTGCGAATAAGATGTTTAAATTGAGTTATTTCATGGGAATCCCAAATGCCGATTCCTATCCTGGTTCTTTGGCGTAAACTGCAGGATAAATTATCCTGCTTGCAAATATATGCTTTTTTTGTAACAAGTCAGCTATTCAATACACTTTTCATTATCCTGAACCATCAACGGGAAAATAGAAAAAACTGATGCTCCTATGTCAAATACATTCATAGAAAATTAAAGTTCTTTTAATGCCAGGTTCCATTTACACAAAATAACATTGCATATATTTATACTATAACTTATTTCAAAATAGTAAATATTGTAGATAGAATAGTGAATAACTTATATAAACAAATCACTTCCTATTTTTATTATATACAAAAATAGTTTGTATATTTGCGCACAAAAGAATACACGAACGACATGTTCGAACAAGAAATTAATACGAGATTACAAGAATAATAAATATGAGTAACTGAATATATTCCACAAGTGTCCGCTTGTATGCCAATTTATAACGCATACGGTAATCCCGACTTTAGTTAGCTGAAGTAAATGTTGTTTTAGCCATAGACTTCCGTACAATCCAAGATGATGGTATTTGATATGATGTGCTTCTATGTCACGACTACATTGCGCAATTTTTCACGCTAGCCAAACTGGGTAACCATCAATACAAGAAGTTGGTTACTGCACGTGAAAGACCTTAATGTAATTCCGCACATGCTCACAACAGTGATGGCGAGAATAACGCATAACAACGGATCTCCTACAGAAACGACTAATGCTTCTTGCCAACCTGTGCCAGCTATCGGTTTATCTACGTTCTCAATAAAACTCATACCTGGGAGGTATCTCTGCTAAAAGTATATCCCTCAATATTTTAACAATTAACGACTTTAGTACTTATGAGATCTATCTTTGCGTATATTTGTGTATTTTGCATAACTACTGCTTATGCAGATAATCTAGACAGTCTATCATTATGGGGATGGCCTCGTGACGCATTTACCATGCAGCCCGTTATAGACAGTACACGAGTTGAACTAATTACATTAGATAGTACCGTTATTGCTACAACTGAACCGTTTTGGGATAGGTACCGCCCCAATTCCAGATTCGTTATTCCTGTCGACTTTCGATCGGGGGAATATATTATACGGCTCACTAATCCTCAATACGAAACAACTATAAAACGATTCAAAATAAAAGTCAAGAAGTACGATACTGATTATATTATTGGTGAAATAAAAATGCGCCGCAAGCCTATAACCCGAGAGCAGAACTTGAACGGAGTTACTATTACAGCCACAAAAATCAAATTTTACAATAAAGGGGACACGTTAATCTATAATGCAGATGCTTTTAATCTGGCAGAAGGGTCAATGCTTGATGCACTTGTGGAGCAACTTCCTGGTGTGGAACTGAAACGTGATGGACGTATTTTTGTGAATGGAAAGCAAGTAGAAAGCGTCTTACTCAATGGAAAGGATTTTTTCAAAGGCGACAATACTATATTATTGGACAATTTACCAGCCTATACAGTCAAAAATGTTAAGTTTTACGATAAGGAAAGCGAACGCAGTCAGGGATTGGGCTTGAATCTGAACGATGGCAGATTTGTCATGGACGTGAATTTGAAACGGGAATACCAGATAGGCTGGCTGGCCAATGCCGAAGTCGGCGGGGGAACGCATGAGCGCTGGCTTGGACGACTTTTCGCCTTACGCTTTACACCGCAATCGCGTTTATCATTCTATACCAATGCCAACAATACGAATGAAAGTCGAAAACCAGGTAGGAACGGGGAATGGTCTCCAAACGCTATTGGCAACGGTACGGGCACCACGGAAGCGGCAGGACTGGACTATCTTGTACACGACAAGAATCATCGCTACGAAATAGAAGGATATGTTAATGCCACGCATACCGATAATAATGCCGTATCTAAACAGAATCGCGAGATATTTCAGACCAATGGTTCTGTATTCAACCAATCACGCCAAACGGGAAAGACACAAAGCACCTCGATTAGTACTGACCATAAAATTCGACTGATGTTAGGTCCCGAAAACAACAAATATGAGACGCAACTTTACCTGAAGCCCCGATTGGATTACAATTATTCGAAAAACAATTCAGACAGAATCTCCGCGGAGTTTTCAGCCAATCCAATTGGCGAAGGTGATTTAGAAAATCTTTTTAATGGGCCTGAGGCTGGTCTGCATCTGACGGACATTCTGGTCAATAAGGTACGCACACGTCAGAGAAGCAACTCTGAAAATATTAGCGGGAGAATAAACACACAACTTTATTTCAGTATGCCGTTTACCGGTCGGCGCATGGAACTTACCGGGGACTTCAGCGTCGGCTGGAAAAAAGAACACAGCTTTGATCTATACACTCTGACCTTTTCAGACTCCGGGAAAGATGACTACCGGAATCGCTATTTCGACACACCGTCAGACAACCTAAAAGGTAATTTAGGTCTATCGTGGGGTTATTTGTTTTTCTCCAAAGGTTTTAATCGCATAACTCTCAATCCGTCGATTGGTTATGGTTACGAACATTCCAAACAAGAAAACTCCCTTTATCGGTTGGACTGGCTCGAAGAAATGAATGATGCCACCTTTGGTATATTACCATCCACAAGAGAGGCTCTGCTTTCTACTCTAGATCGTCACAATAGCTATATCAGTACACGCAACAATCATCAAGTTTTCGCAACAGCGACCTTCTGCTATGAGTACGACGTACGTGAACAACGCGACAATGACTTGGTGCGCACAGCACTTTGGCGTTTCACATTTACTCCTGGCGTCGATTTGAATGCGGAAAGTTTGGATTTCGACGGTCAGCAACAGACAAAACACTCCCGTACCGAACTGCTTCCTACCATGATGTTACGATTCGAACGCAATACCCCTGGAATGAAACATCAAATTTGGCTTGAGGGCAGTTATAGGCAGCAACTTCCTTCTATGTTCTCGCTCTTGGGGCTTCGTTTTGACAGCGACCCGCTCAACATCACTGAAGGCAACAACAGCCTGCGCCGAACTGATATTTACTCGACCATTCTCCTATATTCCTCCGACCAATGGGGCAAAGAGAAACAACGCCGGCTTTCGGGAAAAATAATGGGCACGTTCTACCGTAATGCCGTTGCCACGGCTCAAATATATGATGCAGCAACAGGTATACGAACTTTCCGCCCCCAGAATGTCAATGGTAATTATAACATCAGCTTCAACAGCAATTTCAATACACCGATTGATGCCAAACGGCGCTTCATACTCAACATTGGCGTTAACAATAACTTTTATCGGAATACCGACTTGCAGGAAACTGAATCACAAACAACTGAAAGCAGTACGGTGTTTACCAATTACATGGCGACACTACTTAGCATGGAGTATAACTACAAAAAGATGAGGATAGGCTCTAAATTTCAGATGGCTTGGCATAATGCCAGAAGCAAGCGGAAAAATTTTCAAGACGTCAACGGAGTGAACATTGATGCCGGCATTTACGGTAATGTACAGTTACCATGGAATTTACAATTAGCCAGTGACTTCAATTGCTACATACGCCGTGGCTTCACCAATGGAGTTATGAATACGGATAATTTTGTATGGAATGCCCAACTATCCAAAAGCACCTTACATGGTAATCTTACTTTTGCCCTTGTTGGATATGACATTCTTGGTAATATTTCCGATTTGAATTATTCTGTCAATATGCAGGGAGTTACAGAGACTTGGCGAAATGTCATACCACGTTATGCTATGTTTCGTGTCATTTATAAGTTAAATAAACAACCCCAAAAAGACAGAAATCGATTAACACGTATTAAATAGAGAAGAAACATAACCGATTCTGTGACACAAACAATAGGAAAGACGTATGTCAAGAGTAACGTGATAATGTTAATGCTTACCTATCATCAGATTTCACTGCTTTGATATTACTCATAACTTGTATTTTGCCTCTTTTCATGAGCAGAATACAGGAAAACTCGTATCTTTGTCTTCACCGTGAAAACACATATACAAATCAAAAAGAATCCGTAAGAAAATACATAAATCCTTATTAATAACCATTAATTCGATTACGACATGTCTTTGTATCAATCTTTATCCCAATTCAAACGTTGCTCCTCTGAAAGCGCATTAGTTGAGCAATTCAAGGAATTAGCCAAGCAGTTCATCTATGGCGGATACATCAAGGTAAATGACACCTACAGAGTGTACATACGCACCGTGGAATTCTATTATCACGATGAAAGCGACCAACCGGACGCCATCAAAGATCCAATTATGTACCATAGGAACAAGCCGGACATGAATGTGCCCTACTTCCCTTTAATGACCCTCAATGCCCATCAATCCGGCTGCGACATTACATTCGAGAATGAAGAACAACGTTTCAGAGCCTCGGCCTTAATACGTGAATACTCAGTCTACGATTGTAAGGCCCAGGCCTTCCTGCCCTTGCAGAAAAATATGAGAGACAACCGTTCTACGTTTCTGTTTGATTATTTGAATGGATTTTCTCTCAATGGAAAATCCGACATTGTATGGATTGACGATGCGCATGAACCCCAGGAGGAGCTTCAACAGGGGGCAAGAAAAGGAGCCCGTATCATAGTAGACGGAAAGAAAACCAAGGATCGCGACTCCAGACCCTGGCAGTTCAAATTGAAAGAAGCGATATGGTTACCGACCGACTGACCGACACCGTATACTTCTCAAAATGGCTATTAAGGGATTTCCCGACTGTTGCAGAAAACCTCTGCCACAAATTAGGCAGGCATGGCATTGAATATGGCTTTCTCAACCACACCAAGGACTATTGGTGCAGAGATTATATGCCTGTTCAAGTCAGCAGCACCAAATTCGTGCAATACCAATATGCACCGGACTATCTGTCTGCCCCCAAGGACAAAAATTACATAACCGACCCGAGCAGAACACTGAATGAATTGGGCATCCCAACCCTCAAGACCCACCTGATTATCGACGGAGGTAATGTCATCAAGAGCCCGGATAAGGTCATCATGACTGAAAAGGTCTTTTACGAGAATAGGGATATCCCCCGCGAAAAACTGATTTCGACCCTCGAAGAGTTGTTTGAATGCCCAACGGTGTTCCTGCCATGGGACAGAGCGGAAAAACATGGCCACGCAGACGGCATCGTCCGATGGGTGAACGGAGACACGGTTTTACTGACCGCCTACGAGGAATCAGGTTATTTCTCCCGCAGATTCCGAAAAGCCTTAGAAGCCTGCTTTGATGTAGTCGAAATGAAATTTACAACTCACTCACGGCACAAAGACCTCTCGTGGGCCTATATAAATTTCCTTCAGACCAAAAACATAATTATTGTTCCCACCTTCAGCATAGCAGAAGATGAGCAGGCCTTGCAACAGATAGAAAGAGCTTTTCCGGATTATCAGGGACGTATTGAATGCGTCGATGCCTCGGAAGTGATTGGCCACGGAGGGGGATTTAATTGTATATCGTGGAACATCCAGTCAAAGGTCATACCTTAAAAATACCCCCTCATTCCCACTCAAAGAAAAGTTATCAGCATACCGCCATTCCAGCATTTCCCCAAGAAGCCGGAATGGCGGTTTTTATACATTCCCCAAACAATCAGACGCAACTTTCTCCGCCGGAAAGCGTGTTGCTCATTCCTATGCGTTACAGGAAAAGCGTCAGGCGTGTCCCAACCCATCGGGACTCGCGGTCATTCTCATGCGATACTCGCCGGGCGTGCAACCCACCAGTTTCTTAAACTGCCGGCAAAAATGCTGCGGATACTGGAATCCAAGAGAGTAGGCTACATGGCTCACCGTATCCGTGGTGCCGGCCATGCGGCTCTTGGCGATATCGATGATTTTCTCCTGTATGTATTCCTGCGGCGTTTTCCCCGTAACTTTTTTCAGCATATCACCAAAATAATTGGGCGAAAGGCATACTTTATCTGCAAAATATCTGACTGTAGGCAAACCATTCTTTTCAGCCGTCGCCCCTTCAAAATAGTCATCCAGCAAACGCTCAAAACGCGTCAGCGCATCGCGGTTTACCTGATTACGCGTAGAAAACTGGCGTTCATAGAAACGCAGGCAATAATTCAGCAAGAGTTCTATCTGATTGACCAGCAAGGTACGGGTATGCTTGTCAACGCCTTGCTCCAACTCCATGCGAATCATCTTGAGGCAGTCCATGACAATACTTCTCTCCTCTTCCGAAAGATGCAAGGCTTCATTCACCTCGTAGGCAAAGAACGTATATTTCCGAATGGTCTTCTCCAGAGAAGTTCCCCGCAAAAAGTCCGGATGGAAGAGCAACCCGAGCACATTCATCTGTATGTGGTCCGTTGTCAACACCGTCTCCGTGGTTTGTCCCGGCGCGAAGCAAACAATCGTCCCTTCCTGGTAATCATAGCTTTGCCTTCCATACTGGATATAACAAGCCTGTTCCATCTTCAGATAAAGCGCATAGATGCCATAGTTCCAATGCGTATATTCCACTCGCCGGGTGGCATGATTCAAGTCGACAACGCCCACCAGCGGATGCTGGGCTTCAAGCCCGTACAGTTGGATGTACTGCTCCACACTATTCAGATGAAGAATCTTTTCCATGGCCTTCTTTCGCTTTATCCTTTTGCAAAGATAGTGAAAGGCGAGTGCAATGGCAAGACGAAAACGCAGTTTTCAGACTTGGCATGGCCGAGCCGCATCCTATCTTATGAAAAGATAGTGAAAGGCGAGTGCAATGGCAAGACGAAAACGCAGTTTTCAGACTTGGCATGGCCGAGCCGCATCCTATCTTATGAAAAGATAGTGAAAGGCGAGTGCAATGGCAAGACGAAAACGCAGTTTTCAGACTTGGCATGGCCGAGCCGCATCCTATCTTATGAAAAGATAGTGAAAGGCGAGTGCAATGGCAAGACGAAAACGCAGTTTTCAGACTTGACATGGCCGAGCCGCTCTTATAGAAATCTGGTCAAAATCTGTATTTGGGGTTATAAGCTACGGCAGGAATCCGTAATTTATCTACAGAAAGTAAGAAGAAAAATAAGGAAATTTGCACTATAGAAAAAAGCGAAAGACATGATGATTCACAAGAGCAAACCACTTACAACCATCTCCAAACAGTGGCTGAGAAACATCGGTATACTCACCGCCCTCTGCCTTTGCAGCTGTACACCAAACACGTCCAATTCATCAATCAACGAAAACGACATGAAACCCCAATTAACCCTTACACAAGAATGGGACAAGACTTTCCCAAAAAGTGACCAAGTGAACCACAGTAAAATCACCTTCCACAACCGGTATGGCATCACGCTGGCCGCCGACCTCTACATCCCCAAAAACGCCACGGGGAAGCTGCCCGCCATCGCTGTCAGCGGTCCCTTCGGAGCCGTCAAGGAGCAGGCATCCGGACTCTACGCACAGACCTTGGCCGAAAAGGGATTCCTGACACTGGCCTTCGACCCCTCCTACACCGGTGAGAGTGGCGGCGAACCCCGTCAGGTAGCCTCGCCCGACATCAACACGGAGGACTTCTGTGCGGCCGTGGATTACCTCTCCACCCGCGAGGACGTAAACCCGGAACAGATAGGTATTCTCGGCATTTGCGGATTCGGCGGATTTGCCCTCAACGCAGCCGCCATCGACACGCGCATCAAGGCCACGGTGACAGCTACCATGTATGACATGAGCCGTGTCAATGCCAAAGGATACAACGACGCCGTGGACGCCGATGCCCGCTACGAACTGCGCAAACAGCTGAACGCCCAACGCACGGAAGACTATCGAAACGGCACCTACAAACACGGTGTGGCCAATCCGGAACCCGATGCCGACACGCCACAGTTTATGAAGGACTATTACGACTATTACAAGACGCAACGCGGCTACCACGAACGCTCCATCAACTCCGGATTGGGCTGGAACGTGACCTCCTCGCTTTCCTTCATCAACATGCCGATTCTGGCCTATTCGGACGAAATCCGCAGTGCCGTACTGATGATACACGGCGAAAAGGCGCACTCACGCTATTTCAGCGAAGACGCATTCAAGAAACTGAAAGGAGACAACAAGCAGCTGCTGATTATCCCCGGAGCCAACCACGTCGACTTATACGACAACCGTAAGGCCATACCTTTCGACACGATAGCAACCTTTTTTCATCAATACCTTCAATAACGCAGCATGATGAATCTGGAAGAATTTCTGGAACATGTGGGCGCCCGGCGCCCACTCAACACACCTGAAATCCACATGTTCCTGAACGAGATGAGCAACGAGGCACGTAAAATCACCTTCGAACTGAACAATGCCTACCATACCCCGGAGGAAGTACGCCAAATACTGTCCCGCCTTTTCGGCAGGCAAGTGGACGAAACTCTCCGCGTGTTCCCGCCCTTCTATACAGATTTCGGGAAGAACATCACAATCGGGAAAAACGTATTCATCAATGCCTGCTGCCATTTTCAGGACCAGGGAGGAATCACACTCGGCGACGGGTGTCTCATTGGGCACAACGTAGTTTTTGCTACGCTCAACCACGGGTTTGCACCGGCCGACAGAGCTTCACTCTATCCCGCTCCCATCGTATTGGGCAAGAATGTCTGGGTCGGTTCCAATTCCACTCTCCTGCAAGGAATCAGAATTGGCGACAATGCCGTCATCGGCGCCGGTTCCGTCGTAACCAAAGATGTACCGGCCAATACGATAGTGGGTGGAGTCCCAGCCAGAATCCTGCGCCAGATTGACACCAAAAAGGCATAGACAATATCACGCCAGCGGTACACTTAGGGAAAAAACATCTTCATTCATAAAAATATGAGAATACTACAACTTATCCTCACTCTTTTCCTCATTCTGACTACCCCCGTGGCATTAGCCTCTTGCAGTCCGGAAGAAGATTTCGACTTAAGCGGTACAGAACTTACACCCGATAATTCCGATCAAGAGGATAATGAGAATGCAGAAGACAATGAATCTGGCAACAATGAATCGGGAGACAATGAAGAAAATGTCTCCGGCAACGAAGACAACGAAACAGATGAGGAGGATACGGGTGGAGCTGATACTGAAGACGGCGAAGATAACTCTAACGGAAACGAAACTGATTCTGACATGAAAACAGACAGCATCACCCTTAAAATAGGTAATACTACCTTTCGGGCAGTTTTGGAAGACAATGCCACGGCACGTGCCTTTGCCGCACTCCTGCCGCTAACCATAACGATGAACGAACTCAACGGCAATGAGAAATACTACATGCTCCCGGACAATCTGCCCACAGCGAGTTCACGCCCCGGAAGAATCGAGAACGGTGATCTGATGCTTTATGGCTCCAACTGCATCGTACTATTTTACGACACCTTCACAACCAGTTACTCTTATACGCGCATAGGAAAGGTAGTGGAACCGAACGGACTGGCCGCTGCTGTAGGGAATGGCCGTGTCACTGTAACGATGGAAATTCCATAAAAAGCCAAAAAAACAGCAGCGGGGGAACCCACGTACAATCATACGTGATTTCTTCCACACTGTCCCTCTTCGTTCCCCACTTTCTACCTCTCTTTAATTAAAATTATCCAGCAGCGAGATACTGTCACTCCCGACAGTTCCCGCTGCTGGCCTTTTATTATACAGACACCTCCAGTATGGTCTGGGCACCTCCAACCGGATACCAGCAAGAGTACACCAAAAGAAAAAATACAGAACAACTCACACGGCATAGAAGGCTTGAGAAATCGTTTTCTCAACATTTAGACAAATAATTTGTTTTTTTTGTTTATTTTCGCAAAGAAAGCAATCACAAATACCTCTGATTGCATCTGTCTATAAAAGCTGGAAAAGATTTATATACACTTCAAGTTAAATATTTATGCTTGTACAACTACTTGTCAAAATGTTGAAAACTGCAATGCCATCCGTTATCTATACCGCATTGTTTAGCTTTTCGATAGCAGCTGCAGCTTCCGATGTCGTTACACTGCATTCCCCAGCAGCCGGATCTTTGCAACTTACTCCGGAGTCCTATTTATGCGAAAGGCTGAAAATAACAGGCCACATCGATGCCCGCGACTTTGTCACGCTCAAGAAGGTAACCATGAGCGTCACGCGCGAACTTGACCTTTCGGAAGCCACGATAGAACGTTACGAAGGCAAGTCAGGCAGTTATTCCCCCATTACGCCCGACTGGATTGTCGATGATGGAACGACCGTAGACTATCCGTCGGGGAAAATACCTGTGCATGCCTTCACCATGGTCGGCGATAACTCTCTGTATAAATGGCACTACGGAAGCGCGACACTCGTAAAAATCATTCTGCCCTCCAACACGACGGGAGCTATGCCCAGTGCTTTCTATAAGAACGAGTACCTGACCGAAATCGAAGTGCCCCGATTTTCAACCATAGCTTCAGGCAACGGAGCAGCCGTCTACAACATTGACCAGACCCGCCTGACCGGCATGGCACCGGTGGTGGCCGGACAACTCAAGCTCCCCATAACGCTGAAAAGCGTGGCAGACAGTGTGCTCAATCATGTCACCGTCAGAGGACTGGAGATAAACACCGTAGAAAGGGTCGAATTCGGCAAACAACCGGAATTCAACTGCGCGTACATCCTCACGCCAAGACCCGAGTTCTACACGGAAACCTTCAGCGGTATCGACATCTTCTCCGAACTTAGGGAGACGGTTGTGAACAACGCCACCCCGGGCACCCTGATGTCACACATCGCGGCCGACGGGTGGCAGCAGGAGGACGTCAGAAACCTGACCGTCAATGGAGAAATCTCCAACGATGACATATACGCCATGGGCGAACTTCCGCACCTTCACTTCCTTGACCTGAGCAACGCCCGCTTCACGGAAGAAGAACTCATCATCCGCAACTGGGAAACGCTCTGCGCACTGCAACTGCCACAGGGAAGCTACAATCTGTACATCGAGAACTGTCCGTTTCTTGGAGGAGAACTGAATGTCCCTGAAGGCGTAACCTATGCAAGCTGCGTAAATACGCCAATGCTGACGACAATCGCACTGCCTTCGACCTTGACGGAACTTGAACCCAATTCGTTCAACCGCAGCCTGATAAGCGTGGCTGATTTCTCTGCCTGCACGCTACTCAAAGAACTGAACGCACTCACTGATTGCCAGCACCTCACTCAATTGCAGCTGCCTGCAAATCTGGAAGTGCTTTTACTGACGGCACCCGTCATCGATATCGCTCTGCCGGAGAAACTGCAGGAACTGTCGGCCAACAACTGGCGGACCACGCATCTTGCCATCCCCCCTTCCCTGACGAAACTGAGTCTGAGCAACCTGCGGCAACTCTCAACCATTGATTTCAGCCAGGCTACGTCACTGACGGATATTTACGAACTGAACAACTCCCCTAAACTGGAGGAGATAGACCTCACGGCTACTCCACTCAAGAGCATCAGAAGTCTGACTTATACAGAACATGTGCCCTCGGCGCTGAAAACACTGCGCCTGCCTTCCACTTTGCAAAAGATAACCTCCATCAGCGGATGCCGGCAACTCACTGAACTCGACCTGGAAAACTGCAAGGACTTGAGCTTAATCCAGGAAATTTCGGACGCAAGCCAGCTGGAGCTACTGCGTCTGCCACCCGACCTCAAGGATTTGTACACACTATTGAACTGCCCCAAACTCACCACAATCAGTTCCGCGGCCAACGCAGAACTGCCCGAACTGGGCAGCAACGTACACGATACACTGCTCAATAAGGTGACACTCATCGTGCCTAACGGTTGCACCAACAGCTATCGGGCTGACAGCAAATGGTCGAAGTGCAAGGAAATCGCAGAAGGAGGATTTACCCTGCGCGTCAAATCACAACTGGACGGACAGCCGGCAAACGGTTCCGGACTCTATGCCGCCGGCCAGACAGCCTATATCAGTGTACCGGACATCTTCTGGACAGGAATGATTAAGCATACGTTCAACACCTGGACAACTTCCTCAGGAAATTCTTTCGGTAAGGCTGAAGACCGCTACACGCCCACCGGACACACGACCCTGACAGCCTCCTACAGCTCGGTTCCCGACCTTGACCGCGGCGACATCGTCTTCACCCTACAACAATCAGGCGAAGACGAGATTCAACTGATTACCACAGGCAACAGCGAGGACGGCATGATTATTGTCTATGCCGACAATGGTAATGTTGTAACCGGATATGACGGCTACAGCATCTCCCTGCCTTACCTGACCGGCAAACACAAATACGCGGTAAGGTGTGGACAACCCTCCAGCATCGAGCTCATCTCGTATTCCTTTGAAGGTAAAGACAAGTTGACCGATTTTCACATCAGCGACCCCTCCCGACTGGAAGACATCAGCATCGAATCTTTCACGCTCGCCGAATTCAACCCCGCAGATTACCAACAACTCAAACGGCTTACCCTCGAATGGGGTGGCCTCGACAAGATAGATGTCAGTCGGAACAAACAGCTCACCAGCCTCGACCTTGCAGGAAATGCCCTGCAGGAACTCGACGTGAGGAATAATAAAGACTTGTATTTCCTCTCCTGCAGCTCCAATAAACTGACGGCTCTCGACCTGAGCAACAACAGCAACCTCGTTACACTGGAATGTGACTATAACCAACTGAAATCTATCGACCTGAGCAACAAACCAGAACTCACGAATTTGTCGTGCGGTTCTAACCTGCTTACTACGCTCAACCTCTCCTCCAATGCTAAGATCGAATCAGTAGATTGCAGTGAAAACTATATCCGGACGCTACAACTGCCTTCCGAAGGTCAACTGTATTCTTTCAATTGCTCTAACAATTCCTTTGGTTTCTCACAAGTCAACTCAACACTATACCCACGGATTGTCTATTCTATAGAAATGTGGGGCCTGCCAGCCTGCCAATACAGGATGCCCGCCGAATTCTGGGATGGCTCTACACTCGACCTCAGCAGCGAACTCTTTAATGCAGAGGGAGCTCCTGTCAGCATAAAGGTAACCCGCTGTGGATCAGATTCCGAATATCCGGGCACAGACGGGAAATTCGCACTGGGCGACGTGGACCGCTATGAAGTGACAATGACATGCGCCGCAATGCCCGACCTCACTTTTTCCGGATACTTCAGCCTCTCTCAACTCAGTGGCATCGAAAGCCTTCCGCTCTCGAATTATATCGTGAACCTGAACAAAGGCAGCATTGAAATCAAGGGACTCGAGCCCCAAAGCCACGCCACCTGCTACACCTTAAGTGGAAAAACCGTAGGCACACAACACGGCACCGAAATTCGCTTCGACCGCTTGCTTCCTGGTATTTACATCGTAAAACTCACAGGAAACTCAAGGCGAACGGCCACGCTGAAACTCAACATTCGCTAACCACCGGTAAACATCGTCTGAAACTCAATCAGATGAACAGCAGCCCGAAAGGCCCCACCAGGCGACAGGGAAAACGTCGTCACAAAATAAGCGGCAAGCGGACAAATCTATGCATTCTCCGCCTGCCGCTTTTCTCATTCACAAACTCACCTCCTCTTCACTTTCTACGATTTAATTCTCGCGGCCTTGGAATAAAGCCGATTCAGTACTCAACACCGCCATTCCCCTTCCTCTCCAGAACTATTGAAAGAAAATCTCCCCCTCCTATGCAATAATTGCCAATATGCACACAACGCAATGTCGGGCCACACAAATACAAACTCATGTGCTATGCCATCTCAAAGCCGAGATCTACCATGCACATTCTGTCTGCTTATACAACAGCCACAGGGAGTAAGCAGAAAGGACAAAAAGCGCGGAAAAAGCAGTAAGTGCGGAAAGAAGCACAGAACAGGGATTGTGCCATGAAGCGGGAACCCCGGAGAGTCTCAGGGAAAGTCCTCCGTTCAGAAGGCAGGAGCACGAAGAGCGGAAAGGCATCCCGTACTCGGCAGGAATCAGAGAGAAAAGAATAGAGAAAAAAGATAATCCCCTGCCGGAGGGCCGACCGCTGCTTCGGCGCAAAGACACAAAAAAAGGAGGGTTTCCGAAGTCCGGCTTCAGAAACCCTCCACTA
>ERZ791743.1355-NODE-1355-length-14660-cov-15.341938_pt1 | contig 14660 bp, 15 predicted proteins | sample MGYA00509952_ERZ791743 | MGnify/ENA primary metagenome ERZ791743 (study PRJEB30046, sample SAMN00792040) | human gut metagenome | study: EMG produced TPA metagenomics assembly of the A metagenome-wide association study of gut microbiota in type 2...
GAGGACGTTTAGACGCAAGAAGGACGCTGAAGAGCTTAGTTGCGGATTTGAGGAAGAAATGGATTTTCTTTCTGTTCGTGAGCAGAATGCTGTGACTCAGTTTGAAAAACTAACAGGACGCAATGATATAGAATTATTAATTGACCCAACCCTATTATTTACACAAAAAGATTGGGAAAAACACTTCGACTTATCCCAACCTATCATTAAAGGGAAGTATATTTTTTATTATGCTTTTCATTACGATAAATCTGTAAATAATACAGTAATGGAAATTGCCAAACGCCTAAATATGCCTGTATACATTATGGAAGCTAAAGCATGGGGACCACGAGGCTGTCATAAAGAAGGAATAAACCTATGCCCATCAGCTGGACCGGAAACATTCCTCAATCTTATGAAATATGCTACACTTTCTCTTACAACATCTTTTCATGGAACTGTATTTTCTGTAATTTTCAAAAAAGACTTTTGGTTTATAGACAGTGATATGCACAATCCGATGGATGATAGAGCTGCAACATTAGTTAATCAGTTAGGATTACCCGAACGTCTGATTTTAGGAAAAGATCTATTGAAAAGAGACTTCACACAAAAACCCAATTATCAAAACATAGATAAAATCATAGATCAATTACAAAACCAAGCAAAGCAATTTTTAACAAAAGCTCTGTCATGAAACAGCATGCCATCTTAATAGAAACTCACGCCAATGTTGATTTATTGGCGAGAGTTTTAAAAAAAATGGAAGCAGAAAATCATTATTTTTTTATCCATGTAGATAAAAAAACAAGCAATTACAATGAATTTCTCGCTTTAAAATCCGATCATGTTATTTTTACCTCAAAACGATTCGATGTGAAATGGGGATCTGTAGAACAAATTTATTTAACAATTGAGCTTCTTCAAACAGCCCAACAATTCCCTGTTAATTTTGATTATTACCATCTGATTTCCGGACAAGACTATCCCATTAAAAGTAATCAAGCATTTGATTGCTTTTTTGATAATACAGAGCAATCTTTCATGGAGTTAGATTGGAATAATCCAATTCTTCCCCGATTAATGTATTATCATTTTAATGGTGTATTCAATGTTAAGAAAAGAGGTATAGGAGAAAAGTTAGAAAGACATGGTATAAAAATTCAAAAATATATATCAAAATATATATTACTACGAAAACCATTAAAACAAAAACTTTACAAAGGAAGTAATTGGTGGAGTTTACATAACAAACTTGTTGAATATATTCTTCAATATATAAATTCCAATCCTAATTATCTTAAACGATTTCATTTTACAAGTTGCTGTGATGAAATTTTCTTTCATACAATTGCCTTTAATAGCCCTTTAAAAGAAACAATTGAACTGACTGATTTACGATATTACAACTGGGAAAAAACATATCCAAATGAAGCTTTGCCAAGAACTTTAACCGAAAAAGATTACGATACCATAATAAATTCCAAATCATTTTTTTGTAGAAAAGTAAATTATTCTATTTCAAAACAACTTATAGAATTACTTGATAAATAATGAAAAATAAAATTAAGCCATTTGCTCTTATTTGGATTTTACTCATCTGTATTTTACCTTATTTTAAAAATTTAAATCCATTCATAAGTTTAACGTTATCAATTCTACCTCTAATTGCCGGAGAAAATTGGAAAAAACTGTTTCCTCCAATACCATTTATAATTATATTTATATTTACATATTTACTATTAAAAAACAATGGTAATAATAATTTCGTTGGATTATTTAATCACCTTTTATTACCTATATTATGTATTCAATATATGAAAGGTATTGATTTAAAACAATTAAACTATTTTAGGTATGGAGTTATAATTTTATACTTAACTAATTGTTTTATAGCTATTACCGAATATAATTTACATATCAATTTCCTATCATATGACTTATCATATTTTGATCGATTCAGAGCTACAGGACTATGGGTTCATCCACTATTCAATGCACTAATACAGTGTATTTGCATGTTATTTATTTTATTAAGTGATTTACGTAAAGATTTAAAAATAATACTATATGCAATTGGATTATATACGATATTTACATTTGATGCTAGAGCTGCAACTATAATGTTAATAGTATCCAGTTCATACATATTATTTAAGCAAGGTATATTTTCTGGAAAAAAAATAGTATTTGTATTTATTCTTATAATTATATGCAAAATATTTTACAACTTTTTATCTGAATCTGGACTAGGTGGAAAAATGCTCAATTTATCTACAGAAACGATAAAAGATGATGGAAGCACTCAAGCAAGATTCATTGCTATAGAAGTATTTTTCGATAGAACTTGGAATGAGTTATTCACAGGTGTAGTTAATAAAGAAAAATTATTTTCTAAATATGGCCTTATTGCTATAGAAAATAGCTTTGTAGATTTTACCTTAAGTTATGGTCTAATTACCTCCATTTCGTATTTTTTTCTTTATACCAAATCCTTAAATAAACTTTTATCAAAAACTTTAAATTATAAAATTAAATACTTAATTATAGGTACATTTCTAATAGTAGGTATGACAAGTACTGCATTAACAGAATATTTTGTATGGATTGCATTTATTACCTTCTATTATGGATTTATGCCTTATTCACAAATCAAGAAATAATGAAGCAATTTTTAATCTCAATTATAGTACCAGTTTACAATGTAGAAAAAGAACTACATGCTTGCATAAACAGCATTGTAAGCCAAACTTATACAGCATGGGAGCTTATCTTAATAAATGATGGAAGTAAAGATAATTCTGGAAAAATATGCGACCAATACGCACAAAAAGATTCACGTATCCGAGTTATACATCAAACTAACCATGGAGTATCCTATACCCGGAAAGTTGGATTTGAAGCCTCTACCGGAGAATGGATTTGTTTTATAGACTCAGATGATACAATAGAGAAAGATTACATTCAAACAATGATGATGAATAATAATGGAGTGAATATTGTCCATTTACATATGCCTGTAAATAAAGATATCACTCCAGATGAATATTTATCACTACTATTAAAAAATAATACCTACAATGGACCTGTATATAAATTATTTCATCGAAGTCTCATCTCATCTGAATGTTTTTCTTTTCCTACCTATATTACTCATGGAGAAGATACATTAATGAATATCTCCATAGCTCTTAAAAACAAAAAAAACGTAAGATGTGTAAATTATAAAGGCTATCACTATTATATGTTAAGTACAGGATTAGCTTCATCGCACAAAAGCAGTATGAATTATGAAGAAAAGTATTACCAAATACTAGAAGCCTTATTTACACCTCTTCAAAAAGAAAAATACTTAAAAGATCTAGTAACCAAAAGATATTGGCGTCTTTATGAGTTAGTTGATTATCGTCATCAAAAAATTGACAGACAATCATCTTTTTGGACACACCTTTTAAATGATACTAAAAGAGCTAATTTAAAATTAGAGCCTTACCAATGGTGTATTTATTATCTAAAAAATGATATTCTACTTAAATATGCCTTTAAAATAATCAGAAAACTAAAACTCATAAAAAAAGACAATATCAAACTATGAAAAAAATACTTATTGCCATTTATAACTTATATGCTGGAGGAGCGCAAAAGAGCCTAATATCCTTTCTCAATACTATACCTAAAGATAAATATGTAATTGATTTATTCTTGTTAAATAAAGATGGGCTGTTCCTTTCCCAGGTACCAGAATTTGTCAATATTATAGAGGGAGATAAAACATTTCAATCTATTCACCACTCCTTATTTGATCAAAAATTCTTTTCTGTACAAGATTTTTCTTTATGGGGAAAATGTCTTTTTTCAAGATTACAATCAAAAAAACTAAAAAATTTACACAGAGAACAATCACATTGGAAAACTTGGAAAGCCTATGTAAATTCATTACCAGAAGAATATGATTGTGCTATTGGATATGTAGAAGGAGTAATGAACTACTTTGTAATGGATAAAGTAAAAGCTAAACGTAAAATTCTCTGGATCCACAATGTCTACACCTCACTACATTACAATATTTCTTTTGATTTTGATTATTTTAACCAAGCTGATTATGTAGTAACAATGTCTGAATCAGGCGTACAATCTTTACAAGAATGTTTCCCTTCTATCAAATCTAAATTTATTGTATTAGAAAATATTTCAAATGGGAACTTAATAAAAAAATTAGCAAAAGAACCCATCAAAGAAGAGGAATTTAAAGAATTTAATGGCTTAAAGTTACTATCAATTGGAAGATTGATGGATCAAAAAAATTATCCTTTAGCAATAGCAACAGCAGCAGAACTACGCAAAAGAAACATTAAATTTTTATGGTACGTAATAGGAGAAGGATTTGACCGACCTATATTAGAAGCATTAATCCAAAAAGAATCACTTGAGAACTGCTTCAAAATGATAGGATTACGTTCAAATCCTTACCAATATATGCAAATTGCTGATATGATTGTTATGACCTCCAAATTTGAAGGACGTTCTATTGCATTAGACGAAGCTAAAATTCTAAATAAACTTATTGTCACTACAAACTATACATCTGCTACGGATGTCGTTACAAATGGGAAAACTGGACTGATTTGTAAAATGACTCCTCAAGCAGTTGCAGACGCTATCTGTGAACTAAATTCAAACAAATCACTTGCGACACACATCATTTCACAACTTCAAGTAGAAAATTGGGACAATACAAATGAAGTTGAAAAATATTATGCAGCAATAGAAAATTCACTTTAACTCTATTTTCAATGAAATACTTTTGGTTAGTTCTTTATTATGGTTTTGCCTATCATCTTCCAGCAACATATTCATTAGGAAAAATTGGATTATTCAGTGGGCATTTACGCAGATTTATATTTAAACGAATCGCAAAAAAATGTGGGCATCATGTCAATATTGAAAGACATGCTTTTTTCGGAAAAGGTTTTGATATTGAATTAGGGAATTATAGTGATTTAGGAATAGATTGTCATGTTCCTAATAATATTAAAATTGGTGACTACGTGATGATGGGACCTAAATGTCACATCCTGTCGAACCATACTCACAACACATCTAGGCTTGATATACCAATGCAACAACAAGGTAAAATAGAAAAACCTGGAAGAACAATAATAGGTAATGATGTATGGATAGGAAGACAAGTGCTATTTACAGGAGGAAAACATGTAGGAAATCACGTTATCATTGGAGCTGGAAGTGTTGTTTGCAAAGACATAGAAGATTATGCTGTAGTTGGTGGAAATCCAATTAGAATAATCAGATATAGAAATAAATAAAAGAATAACTCTATATTCATAAATAAAAATCCGTATTCCAACAAATTCTTACATATCAAACAACAAAATAAGATGAATCAATTAAAAAACAAATATAAACTTTTATTATTTACCCAGTCTTATAAAACTGGACGAGGAGGAGTGGCTTCGTATGCCCATGATTTAGTAAATGCTTTCCAACAAGAATATGACATTACAGTAATTACTGGAGATGACTACCAAGCAAACGATTATGATTCTATCCCTATCATACATATAAATACTTCGGATTTTAGCAGTTCAAATGCAAAAACAATCTTAAAATTTATTGAAAAAGAAAAACCATCTATAATAATAAACAGTTCGTTTTCAATACTGTCACTTATTACTCCATATTTATCTAATGAGATTAAAATATATAATATAAGTCATTTTATAAATGGGAAATTAGCTTGGAACGCAGGAATGAATGGTAATTATGCAGATGGAATTATCACACTTTCTTCTTTTGGGAAATCATACATAGAAAAAAAGTTTAATATTAAAGATAAAAATAAGATACATATAGTATTCAATTTTATGCCCCCAATTCCTCCAACTTATAAAACAAAACAAAACCGTTCTATATTAAAAATTGTTTACCCTGGAGGATGTTCTTATGCAAAAAGTGCAGAAATAGTCTGTAAAGCTTTAAATAAGCTACTAAAGACAGAGCTGAATTTTGAATTTTACTGGCTTGGAAATACTAAAATTGCTGGTGGTAATAGTGGTATATTCAAAACCAATTATATCGAAGACTGTCTTCCTAATGATTCAAGAATAAAACACATAGGTTCCGTTTCAAGAGAAAATAGTAAACAAATATTATCCGATGCTAATATATTCCTACTTCCATCTAGAGGTGAAGGATTCCCTATTACCTTAATTGAAGCAATGAGAAGTGGATGTATCCCTATCATATCAAATGCCAAACATGGAAGTCTTGATGCCATCACTAATGGGGAAAATGGTCTGATTGTTAGACAAGGATCTAGTAACGACATTGTAAATGTGTTGATAGACATAATTAAAAATCATGAAAAATATAAGTTTATATATGAGCAAAGTTACTCATATTATATAGACAATTTAACAGAAGACATCTTTAAGAAAAAGATGCATCAAATACTAAATTCCACTTCTAGTAGGAAAAGACGTATCAAAACATTTAATGAATTCAAATTCATAAAAGATAAAATATATTTTACATATCTATTAAAAATTTATTGGGTAAAAGACAGAATTAAACAATTATATCATTTCGTTTTTTTTAGATATATACGATATTTTATAAAATCCCACATTTAATAAATTATAAATCAAAAAACAAACAATATGAAAGATATAAAAATAGCCGTAGCTGGAACCGGTTACGTAGGTCTCTCTATTGCCACTTTATTGGCACAGCATCATAAAGTAACCGCAGTAGATGTAATCCCTGAAAAGGTAGAGAAAATAAACAATCGTATCAGTCCGATACAGGATGAATACATCGAAAAGTATCTGGCTGAAAAAGAATTGGATCTTACTGCTACACTAGATGGAAAAGCAGCTTACAAAGATGCAGACTTTGTAGTAATTGCAGCTCCTACCAATTATGATCCGGTGAAGAACTACTTCGACACCAGCCATGTGGAAGAAGTGATTGATTTGATACTGGAAGTAAATCCGGATGCCATTATGGTAATTAAGAGTACCATTCCTGTAGGTTACTGCCGTAGCCTGTATGTGAAGTATGCAGAAAAATTTGCAAATACTCCTGCCCTTGCCGGAAAGAAATTCAATTTGCTTTTTTCTCCGGAGTTCCTGCGTGAAAGCAAGGCACTGTATGATAACCTCTACCCCAGTCGTATCATTGTAGGCATCCCTAAAATAATCAAAGGACAGGATAAAGAAAATGAAGCGATTGCTTCCATTGCAGGAGAACATTTGGAAGAGGCAGCTCATACTTTTGCAGCTCTCTTGCAGGAAGGGGCTTTGAAAGAGAATATCGACACTCTCTTTATGGGAATGAAAGAAGCGGAAGCTGTGAAACTGTTTGCCAACACTTATCTGGCTCTGCGTGTATCGTACTTTAACGAACTGGATACCTATGCTGAAATGAAAGGTTTGGATACACAGGCGATTATTCAAGGTATCAGTCTGGATCCGCGTATCGGTTCTCATTATAACAATCCTTCTTTCGGTTATGGGGGCTATTGCTTGCCGAAAGATACCAAACAGCTGTTGGCTAACTACCAGGATGTACCGGAAAATCTGATTGAGGCGATTGTGGAATCGAACCGTACCCGTAAGGACTTTATTGCAGACCGCGTACTGCACATGGCGGGATATTATGATTATTACAACCGTGGGGATTATAATCCTTCGGAAGAAAAAGCTTGTATCATCGGTGTATACCGTCTGACTATGAAATCGAATAGTGATAACTTCCGCCAAAGCTCTATTCAGGGAGTGATGAAGCGTATCAAGGCAAAAGGTGCGACTGTCATTATCTATGAACCGACGTTGGAAGACGGTAGCACTTTCTTTGGTTCACAGGTAGTTAATAACTTAGATGAGTTTAAAAAACAGGCTCAGGCTATCATTGCCAACCGCTATGATAATTGTCTGGATGATGTAAAAGAGAAAGTATATACACGTGATATCTTTAGACGAGATTAAATATTTATTTTATATCATTACAATGAAAAAAATTATTTTAATCTTACCTTATTTCGGAAAATTTCGAAATGACAATGATTTTTGGCTTAAAAGCGTAGAATTAAATCCAAGTATAAATTTTTTACTATTTACAGACCAAAATATAGAAGTTCCATCTAATGTAAAACTTGTTTGTATTAGTTTTGACAAATTCAAAACTTTAATACAACAAAAATTTGATTTCAAAATTAACATACCACAAGCTTATAAATTATGTGATTTTAAATCCGCATATGGCTTTCTTTTTCAAGACTATATTCATGATTTTGATTTTTGGGGACATTGTGATAACGATTTAATATTTGGAGATATACGACATTTTATCACAGATGATATATTAGAAAAATATGAACGGATTCTAGTAAGAGGACACTTTACGTTATATAAAAATATTAATTCAGTCAATAATAGTTTTAAAGAAGCTACTCCTTCCTATAAAAGTGTATTTTCATCAAGTAAAAATTATTTATATGACGAAATTCCTGGAACTGGAGGATTTTGGATTAAACAGAAAAGCGACAAACTTTATAATGAAATAATTTTTGATGATATATACTATTTATCTCACAAATTTATTACAGTTCATAAAAAAGAACTAGATAAAAACAGAAAACATTTCATCTATTCATTTGAAAATGGAAAACTTTACAGAATATTTAATGAACGAGGAAATATTGGTAAAGAAGAAACTATGTACGTACATTTCCAAAAAAGAAACTTAAAGATAAAAACCCAAGTAAGTAATTATTTCACCATTATTCCGAATGAATATATTGACTATGTAGCTAATCCAACTATTGATTTTTTAAAGAAATATGCCAAGGGACATTTACTTTACCCACAATACTTCAAAATAAAATTCAAGACTCTAAAAAGAAAAATTAAAAGTTTCCTCAACCAATAATTATCGACTATTCATATACCAGTAAATACTATGTTAGCTCCAATTATTATTTTTGCTTTTAATCGGCTTGACCCTTTAAAAAATACAATCAATTCTTTATTAGAAAATCCAGAAGCGAAAGAATCTGATTTATTTATTTTCGTAGATGGTCCACGTAGTCACAAAGTAGGAGAAGAGCAAAAAGTTGCATCTGTACAAGAATATATAAAATCAATTAAGGGATTTAAAAATATAGAATATTATTTCTCTGATATAAATAAAGGTCTTGGAAATTCCATTATAGCCGGAGTGAGTCAGATAATTCATAAATATGGACAAGCTATTGTATTGGAAGATGATCTCACTTTCTCGAAAAACTTTCTTTCTTTTATGAATCAAGGACTAAGCAAATATCAAAAAGAAGATAAAGTTTTTTCTATTTGTGGATACTCCAATCAAGTCCATAAACCTCAGAATTATAATGCTGATACTTATTTTTGTACAAGAAGCAGTTCCTGGGGATGGGCAACATGGAAAGATAGATGGGAAACCATAGACTGGCAATTAAAGAATTGGGAAGATATAAGAAAACATAAATCAGGATTTAACAAATGGGGAGGAAGCGATTGCTTTAAGATGCTGGAAGATTGGTATAATGGGAAAAACCAATCATGGGCTATCCGCTTTTGTTTTAATCAGTATTTACAGCAAAAACTTTCTTTATTTCCTATTATAAGCAAGGTCAATAACAATGGCTTTGACGGAGAAGGTACCAATTGTAAAAAATGGAGTCGGTTTAAGTGTTATTTTGATACTGAAAATAAAACCTCATTTTCTTTTCCTAAAGAAATAGAACTTAATAAAAAGCTCTTTCACTCTGCTATGAGATACAATTCATTAATGATAAGAGCATGGAGTAAACTAATGTATATAATTTACCGATGAAACCAAGCATTCTATTCATCATGCACATGCCTCCCCCTGTTCATGGAGCAGCTATGATGGGAAAATATATTCACGACAGCCGTGTAGTGAATGAAACTTTTGATTGTCACTACATCAATCTTGCTACAGCAAAAGACTTGGCAGATATAGGCAAAATACGATTACAGAAGTTTACGCAGTTTTATCAATTGCTTAGCAAGATTCGGAAAGAAGTAAAACGTATCCGACCGGAGTTGGTATATGTAACTCCCAATGCAAAGGGAGGGGCTTTCTACAAGGACTTTATCGTGATACAGATGCTAAAAAGCATGGGATGCAAAGTGGTAGTGCATTATCATAATAAAGGGGTATCGCTAAGACAAGATAAGGTAATAGACAATCTGCTGTATCGTAGTTTTTTCAAGAAACTGAAAGTGATACTACTGGCAGAAGCGCTTTATGCAGATGTAAAGAAGTATGTAGCGCGTAAGGATGTATTTATCTGCCCGAATGGAATTCCGGAAGCGTTGACAGCCGAACCTTCTGCGATAAGACATAATGCAATTCCTAAACTTTTATTTTTATCGAACTTACTGATTGATAAGGGAGTATTTACCTTACTGGATGCTTGCAAGATTTTGAAAGAAAAAGGATATCAGTTTACCTGTGATTTCGTGGGAGGCGAAACGGCTGATATCAATGCGGAACGTTTTAATCAGGAGGTTGCAATACGAGGAGTGAATGAACAAGTATGCTATAAAGGGAAAAAATACGGAGTAGAAAAAGAAGAAATATTGAAAAATGCAGATTTGTTTGTTTTCCCGACTTATTATTCGAATGAATGTTTTCCTCTTGTATTACTGGAAGCTATGCAGCAGGGACTTCCTTGTATCAGTACCAATGAAGGGGGAATTGCGGATATTATTATCCCCAATGAAACAGGGTATATTGTACCCAAAAAGTCAGCACAGGATTTGGCTGATAAAATAGAGATCTTATTAAAAGACAATTCCCTGCGTCTTGAAATGGGAATTAAAGGATTGGAACGATACAAACAGTTTTTTACGCTAGAGGCTTTTGAACAACGTATTGCATCGATTTTGAAGGAAGCTATACTATCGTAAATCCATCCTCACTCCTCCTCCATCAACTCCCTCTGCACCGCCTGCCACACAGAGGGTTCCAACAGGAAATAAGGTACAGCTTCCCGACTTCCCTCAAAATAAAAGAATAAATGCTTGATACCGGGTGCCTCGGAATAGGCATAAGGCTGGATGCGGACAATGGCAATGCCCTGCGCCTGAAGACGGGACAATAAACGCACACGCTGACGCTTGTTCAGCGATTTATATTTCTGATAAAGGGTATCTATGTCGTAAGATTTCATCATGCTTTACATATTGGACTTGGATACGCAAAAATAATATTTAATCTTATTATATATGCTTAAACTGAAAGAGTTATCTCTTCTGACTTCCAGAAGAGAGCTATCGTCGTTGCCTGATGGCAAGTTACTTATCAATACGATTAATGCTCATTCTTATAATACGGCACTGAAAGACAGTCTGTTTGCCGAAGCACTGACCCAAGGGGATGTACTGATTCCCGACGGGGCCAGCGTGGTGATGGCGTGCCGGTGGCTGAAGGCGAAATCGCAACCCACGGAACGCATTGCAGGATGGGACTTGTTTGTGCACGAAATGGACAGACTGAACCGGAAAGGGGGTACGTGTTTCTTTATGGGGAGTAGCGAGAAAGTGCTGGAGCTGATCCGGAAGCGGGCGGCTGTGGATTATCCGAACATCAAGGTGGAAACATATTCGCCTCCGTATAAGCCGGAGTTTAGCGAAGAGGACAACAAAGGGATTATTGAAGCGATTAACAAGGCGAATCCGGACTTGCTGTGGATTGGTATGACGGCTCCGAAGCAGGAGAAATGGACGTATACGCACTGGAAGGAACTGGATATTCACTGCCACGTGGGAACGATTGGGGCGGTGTTTGATTTCTTTGCGGGTACGGTGGAACGTGCTCCGCTGTGGTGGCAGGAGCATGGTCTGGAGTGGTTGTACCGTTTGCTGAAGGAGCCGAAACGGATGTGGAGACGGTATATCATCGGGAACACGCTATTCTTGAAGAATGTGTTAAAGGAAATGATGTAAAGAGGGAACAAGGGGGCAAGTTGACAAGGGAACAAGATCCTGTTAACTCGCCCCCTTGTTCCCTCTTTACATACCTACTCAAAACTTAAATCGTACCCCCAATGATTTCTTGCCTCAAATAACCTTCGCAATTGTAATCAATACTGATAAAGAAATAGTAGCAGAAAAAGAATCAAAAATTATAGAGTGTTCATCTATTACAAGGCAATAAAACAAGCCCAAAGGTATTGGTACAAGAATATACTATATCAGATTATATCTGTACAAATTGAAGATCGGATGACTGAGTGGTTAGTTGCTAAGTCTGAACGAAAGTTCTCAAATAAAGCTAAATGAAGAACACAAGCAGATGGTAGTTAATCTCCTAAAACTGCATGAACTGCTTTAGAGAGTCCCCCGAAAAACAGATTTCCTTATACAACACGTCAAAATTAGACACTAATCTTATTACAAAATAATAATTTATTCCTAAATATTGTTTTTATCATCCAAGTTACTTACATTTGTTTACTTAAAGATGAAATTTTAATGTCTCATATTATAAGATTTCATATTAATAATAACCTTTAATAGATGATGTATTATGCCAAAGTCAGATTACGATAGATATAGTTTACAAGAAAATCAACTTAAAAAAATTCTTATCAGAGTTGATTATTCAGGAGTAACTCAAATAGAAAACTGGGTGGAAAATATAAAAACATCTTTTATTAAAAATATATTTGGTAATTATTTTAAACGAATAAATAATAATGCTACTTTAGATTTATCAAATCTTACAGAAATTGCTAAAAAACAATCTATTCCCATTAGTGAAATTATAAAAGAACCAGTACATACATTTACTGAAAGTAAATTTTCCGATAGAGAAGATATTGTAACATTAGATATTACAAGTCTATATTTCATATTGTCTATAGAATGTGTAAGATACAAATCTATAGATCCATATATAGAACTAATATCACAATTAATAGAAAATCTTCTCTCTTCGGATAGTTTTATTCAAATAAAAAGAATTGGAATCAGAAAAATCGGAGGACATGAGTTTGATACATTGGAAGAGGTTTATCAAGTTTACGAAAAAGATATAGTTTTTTGTAATCTTATAGAAAATGACGACATCAATATGATAAACCGTGAATATACAGATCGTTTCTTTAAAACGAAAGAACAGATTAAAATAAATTACTCAAGATTATGTAGAAATATTAAAATCAAAGATAAGAATAAGATACAAGTAATTTTAGACATGGATGGTTATATTGATGATTTTATTATAACGAAAAACAATTATAAGTTTCCTGAAGAAACTAAAAATATTCTAGCTGACAAAATTAACAACTATTTATTTGAACTATTTAAAAGTTCCGTCACCCTCAAATATTTAGAACATTATGGAAAAATTACTAAGTGAGAAACTATTTAATGATATATTTCCTTCAGAGTATGCAATCGAAAATATAGATAATTCTTTGTATGACAATATTTTTCCATTAGAAGATGAGACTATTAGGAAAGAGATTATAATTGAAACTAGTTTGTCAAAAACAATAGGAGAGGAAAAATTCTCACAAAGAAGTATATTAAAAATCATAAATATATAATGCCTGCTATTATCCAAATTTCAAATAAAAAAAACTTTATCATAAAAGTTTTTGTCATTGGATATTCCCAAAAAGGAGAAAGTATCATTATACTTTTCATTGATGAACAAGACAATAATATTTTATATACAATTGTAATAGACTGCTTTCTATATAAAAAAATAAATAAAACAAAAGAGATATTGGAAGAGTATAATATTTCTAATATCGATATGTTATGTTGGTCACATCCTGATGATGATCATACTAAAGGTATTGACTCTATTATCAGAAACTTTTGCACTGAGAATACTAAAATTATACTGCCACAAGGAGTAAATGGCAAAGATTACGATATGATAAGCTATAATAAAAACGACAAAATTTTAGTATCTCAAATATTAAGACTAAATGAAAAAAAGAAAAAAATCCAATTAACGGCTTCTGTAGCTACTGCTTTATACCATCCTATGGATATCATAGAATTTTCAGACTATCCAGAAAAAATAAATTTAAATATCCATGCCCTATCTCCTCATTCTGCACTCATTAATGAACGTATTGGTAATGAAAAGAAAATAGATAAGAATGAATTATCCATTGCATTGCATATAAAAGTAGATGAATATCAATTTGTATTCTGTAGTGATATTGAAAACCCTACAATTGATAATATTATGACTTCATGTTTTGATAATCCTATTCTTATCAAAATTCCACACCATACATCTCCTACATCAGACCGACTATTAGATATAATAAAAACAGATCAAAATAACACACTAGGATGTACAACTATTTATAAGCAACACAATCTGCCTAACCCAGAATTATTGGAACGATATAAAAATATTTGTAGCCAAATACATACAACAGGAACATCTAAAGGTAAAAATAAAAATTATGGAGTTATTGAATATAACTTTCATTTATACAGTGAAGAGAAAAAGGTAGAAATTGCATGTTATGGACATGCTAAACAGGTGTAAGCATAATCATGCTATTAACGTACAATTTTAATATATTAACGTGAGTTCGATATAAGTTTAAATATAATCTATTAGAAATTAGGAACATA
>ERZ791743.1379-NODE-1379-length-14351-cov-129.472929_pt1 | contig 14351 bp, 8 predicted proteins | sample MGYA00509952_ERZ791743 | MGnify/ENA primary metagenome ERZ791743 (study PRJEB30046, sample SAMN00792040) | human gut metagenome | study: EMG produced TPA metagenomics assembly of the A metagenome-wide association study of gut microbiota in type 2...
TTTAACTTAAATCGGTGCAAAATTACGAATATTTTCTTATTTGCCCAAGATAATCGCTTAAAATTTAAATGTTTGATATGAAATATCTATGTTTTTTAGCATATATGTTCATAAATTTAGTTAATTGTCGATTTTTTGTCACATCCGATTACAGTTTGCAAAAACTAGTTCAATACACATCTTTTTTTGTTTCTATGCAGCCGTTTTCATAAAGCTGAAATTACGTCCCGACGTATCTTGTACTACGTCCGGACGTATCATTTGCTGCGTCGGGACGTAGTAAATGCTACATCGGGACGCATTTTTTACTGCATCGGAACGTATTTTATCTGCAGACTCAAGTAGCTCAGTCAGCTAACGCAAGTAGCTCAGTCAGCAGGCTAACGGAAGCACATCATTTATTTAGCTCTTCACCTTCATATATTCAGTAGGAGTCATGCCATACTCCTTGGAGAAGCATTTGGAGAAATAACTGCTGTTGGAAAAACCAACGGTATACATCACCTCGGAAACACTGAACTTACCCTGGCTCAGGAGCTCAGCAGCACGGCTCATACGCATCTCACGAATATACTCTACAGGCGTACGGCCCGTTATCGCCTTCGTCTTTCGATACAGCTGTTTGCCACCTATGCCTATCACATCCTGCAACATCGAAACATTGAAGTCAGAATCAATCATGTGCTTCTCTATCGCCTCATTGATTTCTTCGAGCAGACGCTTGTCTGCCGCATCCAACTCGCTGACATCTACCGTCTTCTTTTCCTCTTCAGAAGATTCAGAGCGTGCAGGAACTGGTTCTGAGGATGATGATTCAGGCTCAGATAAGGCCGAAGCGGATAACCCAGTGGCAACAGTTGATGGCTTCTCTGGTATCTTCACGTTCAGGTAGCGGACCATCAGAGCAGTCACCTCATCAAATGAATGATGAGCCACAGCAGCCTTCAAATCTTCCGTCAGACGGTTGAAGAAGTCCATACGCATCTGTACCTGCTCCAACACCTCAGCCTTCTGCTTCTGGGCATCAGCCAGTTCCTTGCGCAGGAAATACCAGCTTACCAGCCATGCCACAAACACGATGAGTGCCGTGATATAGAAGAGCTTGCACCACCAGGAGAGATACCAAGGCGGCAGGACGGAGATGTCGAGCGAATAAACCTCGGCAGCTATCTTGCCTTCACCATCCACGGCATGAACCGTAAGATGATAATCGCCATAAGACAAACCATTGTAGGTGATATCGATATTGCCTGAGTTCAGATAATGCCAGTCGTGGTCGCTGCCTTCGAGTTTGTAAGCATAAACGGCTGAAGGATGATCAGCAAAAGGAAGGTCGGTGAGCTGCAGGGTGAAGTTGTTCTCATCACTCTTCAGTTTCAGGATTTCTCCACGCTCCTCACGAGCCTCTCCGTTCACGATGATTCCTGCCAGCATCAGGCGGGTAAACTGCTTAGGCTTCTGTACTACATCGGAACTGATTGCCACATAGCCGTCATTGCCGCCCATCATTACCTCATGAGTCTGTCTGCTGTAACAGATGTTGAGCGGCACAACAGAAGGAATCATGAAGCGCTGGCTCTCGCCCTCAGGATTGATTACGCAGCATTCATTGCCCGATACCACCCATATCTTACCTTCCACATCGCACATGGTACTTACCTTGCCACCAATCTGCCATGTCTTGGAAGAAAAACTGTTACCCAGCACAGAACCAGCTGCATAATAACAGGTTACCGAACTGTTATCACCCATCCAGATATTGCCCTTGCTGTCTGCCATCAGATAGTTGACAACATCTGAGTTAGCTACCTGCACCACCTTCATATCGTTCGGATTGATGCAGTCGAGACGGGTATAGGTAGAAACCCAAATCCTACCCTTTCCATCCATCACCATCTGACCTACATGCAGACCAGAGAGCGCATTATTTCCCTTGTCCGAGTAATGCCAGTCGGCTATGGTCTTGCCGCTCAGAAGAGCCGCCTTATCCATCACGAAGACACCGCCCTGATAAGAACCCATCCATATCCTGCCCTTCTTGTCCTGGAGAATATCGTAAGCCCAGGCAGTAGAATACTTGCCACTCTTATCGTAGACGATGAAGTTGCGCATCTGACGGGAACTGCGGTCATAGAAGTTGATGCCATGGTCGGTACAGATCCATACATCGCCGTCATGGTCCTCATAAATCTTGCGTACACGGTTATGACTCAGCGGGAAGGCAGAGCTGTTCTGCTTGTACCATGCCACATTCTGATAACCTTCAGCATTCCGGGTGAAATGAATCAGACCGTTGGTACCGCCCATCCACCATTCGCCGTTACGGGTCTGGAGCATGGCATGCAGACAGTTACCCTCACCCGACATCGTAATCTTATCGAGCGATACATAGCGGTAATAAGTATGAGTAGTAAGACGGGAGAGACCATTGTCGGTACCCACCCATACATTCTGCCATTTATCTACAAAGCAAGCCCAGACGATGTTGTTAGGAATAGAAGCATCATCGCGGGAATCGTGGATATAATGGGTGATGGCATTGGAGAGTGCCATCTGATAGAGTCCGTTATCTGTTCCGATATAGAGATTGCCGGCAGCATCTGTAGAAAGACATTTGATGGAATTGCCGTTCAGAGCTGGAATCTGTGAGAAGTTCCTGAGCTGCAGATCGGCACAATAGAGAGCGCCCTCGGTACCAATCCAGTAGCATCGGCGCTTGGCATCATAGGCGAGCGCATTGACCAGCGGCTGTTCTCCGGCACGGAGCGGAATCAGTCTGCTGCCGAGACGCAGACCAGCAAGCGAACCTACGAGCAAGCCTCGCGGAGTAGAGAGCAAGGCATAGACATCACCCCCGAAGTCAGTCTTACCACCCTTGATATCGAGCACACGGAGTTCCTTCAGCTGCTTGCGCTTCGCCTCATCGGCAAAAGCCTTCATGGCTGGTGTTTCTGCATATTGATAAGATTGCGTATCGAATTTCAGGATGCCGTTGCCAGTAGCCAGATAGAGCATTCTGCCCTCGAAACCAAGCGCATTGACACGCGTATTGCTGAAAGTATGTTCCTGAAAATGGCGGTAGCCATGATAACCATCATAGCTGTAAAGACCATTGTCGGTTCCGAGCCATATCATTCCATCACTGTCCTGGGTAATGGCACAAACTGCCTGAGCACCTTCAAGGGAGGTGTTGACGAAACGCTGCGCATGGATGGCAAGCGAAATAAAGAGCATAGCAATTGCCATGCTGATGCGGTATATAGGTTTTATTGACTTCTTCATGTGTGCAAATTTACACATTATTCATGATAACGCCAAAAAATATCGGAGAAAATTCATAAAAAAAAGAATCCCCTGGGAAAAATAGCCGCTGCTATTCCCAGAGGATCCGATATAAACTATATACTTTATAACCAACTGAAATCGGTCTTTGTTATCTTATATTGCCTGGAGCGTAATCGACTTTTCGATATTTCGCTTGCTGTCTTTTACCTTCAGGATGATGTCGCCCTTCTGCTTGCTGCTCTGTACGATGACTACGAGTTTGCCGGAGAAGAGTTTCATCTGTGACTGGGTGAACGGTTCGAGCGATGTGGCATCGCCATTGCAGGCTGCCTTGAAAGTGCCGGCACCACTCACCTCGAAGGTCAGTTCGTCATCGGCAAGCGGACATTCATTGCCGTCCTTATCCTGCAGACTCACGGTGATGAAGGCAAGATCGTTGCCATCGGCATTCAGAAGCACATTGTGCTCATCGGTACAGCCTTCTACCATGCAGGCAATAGGTTCATGATCAGGAGTTTCTACGCTGAACTTCATCTGTGCAGGCTCGCCGGCAGTACGCTTCACGTCCTCGCCCACCTTTTCGCCATACTGGTTGTAGGTAACCACGCGAATCTCACCCGGTTCATACTTCACATTGTTCCAGCGCAGACGGTAGCGGTCGAGGCGACTTGACTTGTCCTTGCGAACCCTGCCCTGGCTCTTGCCGTTGACGAAGAGTTCGCCTTCCACACCATCGGTGTAGCAATATACAGGGGTAACCTGTCCTTCTCTACCCTTCCAGTTCCAGTGAGGAAGAAGATGGGTGGTATGCTGCTGCTCGTTCCAGCGGGCACGATACATATAGTAGCGGTCCTTTGGAAGTCCGGCAAGGTCGCAGATGCCGAAGTAACTGCTGCGGCTTGGCCAGTAGGTATCGTAAGGAGTCGGCTCGCCCAGATAGTCGTAACCGGTCCATACAAACTCACCGATTACCCAACTGTAGTCATCCTGCATCTTCCAGTCATCATCAGGAAGATTGCTCCAGGAACAGTATTCGGTATCATAGCTTGAGCACTGACCATCAGGATAGGTAGCCTTATCACTTACCACTACCGGGAACTTGTATACGCCACGGGAGCTGACCGTAGAGGCGGTTTCTGAACCGAGGAGGAAGCCCTGAGGCAACTGCTCAATATTCTTATAATACTTATGTACGCGATAGTTGAAGCCCGGTACATCCATGGTCTGGGCAAAGCCACTCTTCAAGGCATCTTCTGCCCTATCCATACCCTGGGTTACAGGGCGGGAAGGGTCATACTGATGACAGATATCCTGCAGATGCTTGGCTATCTCCACACCCTCCTTGCTCCACTGCTCAGGAATCTCGTTACCGATGCTCCACATCACGATGCTAGGATGGTTGCGATGGTGTTTCACCAGATTGGTGATATCCTTGTCGCTCCACTCCTTGAAGAACTTGGCGTAACCGTTCTTGCACTTAGGATAAATCCACATATCGAAGCTCTCTGCCATCACCATCATACCGAGGGAATCACAGATTTCCATCTGCAGGGTAGAAGGCATGTTGTGGGCAGTACGGATGGCGTCGCAACCCATCTGCTTCATCATCTTGATCTGACGGATGAGAGCTGCCTTGTTCTCTGCTGCTCCCAACGGACCGAGGTCATGGTGCAGACAGACACCTTTCAGTTTACGGGTAACGCCATTGAGTTGGAAACCATAATCCTTTGATACGGCGATGGTGCGGATACCAGTCTTCAGAGTCTGAACATCAGCCACCTTCTTTCCTTCATATCGGGTTAACTTCACCTGATAGAGATAAGGAGATTCCGGAGACCAGAGCTGAGGATTCGCTACCTTCAGAGTAGTCTTGATTTCAGGATTGGCACCTGTGACGATCTGCTCGGCAACCTTCTTGCCAGCCTCATCCAACAGGGCTATGACGGTCTTGCCCGACTTACCAGTTTTTCCTTCCAGCAGGGCGTTTACTTCTACTTCAGCCTCCTGCTTATCAGCCTTCAGGGTACGGACGAAGGTATCCCAGGTAGAGAAGTTCTCGTTGCCATAGAGTTCCACGGATACCGGACGGTAAAGACCGCCTCCCGGATACCAACGACTGCTCTCCTCTACATTATTAAGATGTACCTCGATGAGATTACTCTTACCAAACTGGATGAAAGGTGTGATGTCGATGCGGAAGGCATTGTAGCCGTAAGCCCACTTGCCAGCCTCCTTGCCATTGACGCTGACAACAGGCTGGCTCATGGCACCGTCGAAGACGAGTACGGCACGCTTATAGCCCTTAGGAGCCGTCCAGTTCATCTTATACATACCCTCACCTATCCAAGGCAGCGCACCAGAGCGTCCCGACTTCTCGGTCTTCTCCTTTTCGCCATTCTGCTCGATTGCCACCATCTGCAGGTCCCATTTCTTATCGAAAGGTCCCGAGATAGCCCAATCGTGCGGAACAGCTACCTGCTGCCACGCCTTACCATCACGGGAGAAGTCCCACGATGGCAAATTAATGACTTTTCTACTCTGTGCCTGGCACAGCGTAGTGAGTGCCAGGGCAAGGGTCATGAAAGTAATACTTCTCTTGATCATATTGCTATTTAATATTCTTATTTATATGCATCGAATACGGCAGTTGGTTTGCCGCTGTTGTCAAAGGCTCCCTTGGTATATGCAGACCAACCCAGAGTGGTATAGTTGGCTGGCTTCCAGTTGTTGTAAACTTCTGGTTCCCAATAGAAGATACCCTCGCAGGTAGAGATTGCCTTGCAGCCATCCACCATCTTCTTCATCATTGGCGCAGCCTGGTCAGAGCCCCACCATATACCGATTTCAGAGATGATGACATTGCAGTTGTACTGTTCTGATAAAGTCTTAATATTATTCAGACAATTGGTGGTTAAATCCTGCCAATTGTTATCTTCTGGATAAAGTGACAGTCCAATGACATCCCACTTTCCGCCATTTTCTTTCAACTTATCGTAAAGCCAGGTAAGTCCACCGAGGTCCTGACCTTTATCTACATGAACGATGACCTTTGCCTGTGGATAAACTGCCTTTACGGCATCATAGCCAGCATTGACATAAGCAGCAAAGTTGGCTGCATTCTTAGATACCTGACCGGTTACAGCCTCATCGCTGTTGAAGAGCATTCCGTCGCGGGTTTCATTGCCCACCTGCACCCACTCTACGTTGGTTACACCTTTATCCTTCAGGGCAGTCAATACATCCTTGGTATGATCAGCCACAGCCTGTTTCATCTGTTCGGCAGTATAGCCCTGCCATGCAGCAGGAACTTTCTGGTTACCCGGGTCAGCCCAGGTATCAGAATAGTGGAAGTCAATCATCAGGCGGAAGCCGAGCTGCTGAGCTCGCCAAGCCTTGGCGATGACATCATTCTTGCCACACCAGCCACCTTCCGGATTTACCCAGACACGCAGACGGATAGAATTGGTTCCCTCTTCGCGGAGGAGCTTCATGCATTCTGTAGCCTTGCCATTCTGATTATAGAATTTCACACCATTCTTCTCCATCTCTGTGAGCCAACTTACATCGGCACCCTTGGCGAAGCCACTCATATCGTATGTCTTCTCCTTTTCGGGAGTGGTATTATCATCATTGCTGCAACTCGTTCCTGTAATAGAGAACAAGAGTGCTGAAGCCAGCAATATGGCTTTTCCTAAAATATTCTTCATTATTTTACTCTTAGGTTGCGTTTTACGTTTAAAATTGTTTTCGGTTGCAAAAGTAGGGAAAAAAGAAGAAAACAGCAGATAGATTTAAGACAAAAATAAAGAAAAAACGGACAAAAGCAAATCTTTATCTAGCTTTTGTCCGTTTTGTCATTAAAGAGGCAGGAATCTTTAAATCAGTTCTATACCTTTACTCTGTTATAGGTACAAGTTTAATACCGAAGAGGTTGCATGTATCCTGCTTTGTAATAGTATGAGAACCTGCATCCAATGTTACAGTCATTGTCTTAGCTGTTGAATCAATAACTGCATTTACTTCAGCAGGCTTCTTTCCATCAATTTTGGCGTTCGTCTTGGTATCTGCTGAACTGAAATAAAGGGTCATTGTGACTTTCTTATCAACAGTTACTGAGATATTAGTTGCAGACTCCATCTTTACACAAGTAGAATATGAAGTGCCGTCAATAGTAGCAGTTCCCTTATTTGTAGTATAGTTGCCTGAAACTGTTACTATGCTACTTGAAGGCTTAGAACCTGTGAATGTTACCAAAACAGTACCCTCAATAGGAGTTACTGTGCTGCCTCCTTCTGAACCACCAGTAGAGCCGCCTGTGCTACCACCTTCGCCTGAACCAGAACCACCTGTGCTACCACCTTCTGTAGAACCACCTTCGCCAGTTGCATTGCTCTCACCGAACACCTTAACAACACCAGAAGTATAAGCGTCAAGAATGCTTGCCAAAGCAGGCCATGGCTGCTGATGACCATTTGTTACGACAGTCTCATCAGGAATAACGAAATCAATATCACCATGATTCAAACGACCTGCACCATAGAAGCCTTCTACGATAGAAGGAACATCTTCTGCCTTATCTGCAGCGTATGCATACATGAGGCTTGAGTTGGTATCGAAGTTGTTGTAAGAAGTACCACCTACCAAAGTCTTTACGCTTGCAGGAACCTGCTCACTTGGATCAGAAACCTCGTAAGCATCGAAGCTTGTATTGTTTTCTGCGTATGGGATATAGCTGAAGTTATCAGGCTTGTTGGCAAATACATTGCCGTATGCCTTAATCAAACCACCTTTCTCACCAGAGAAAGTACCATCACCCTTGGCATCAGTACCCTGCAAAGAACTCATGATAGGACGCTTAACAGCATCAAAGTAGTTTGACTCCATGAACACACTTGAACCACTGGTTGCACCAATACCATAAACATCACAATGCTGATAGTAATTGTTGTACATGTGAACACTCATGGTACGAACGCGAGCCATACGAGAGTCAGAATGGTCGAACCAGTTGTGATGATAAGTAATCCAGTTTTCACCAGTCTCACTCTTCATACCACACATAGAAGCCTTACCATTATCCCAGAAGCGGTTGTAAGCTACAGTAACATACTTAGAATCGCCCTTGATGTCTACAGTACCGTCACCCTTAGCCTGGTCGGCAGCACCCCCCTTCTTACCATAGAAGAGATCCATATTGTGAATCCATACATGAGAGTTTTTAGTATCAAGAGACATAGCATCATCTAGGCAACGCATGATAGCAAAGTTACGGAACTCTACACTCACTGCCTCTCTAAGCAAGAAGCCGAAGCCATATACGGTAGCATCATCACCTACACCTTCGAATGTCATATTCATCTTAGCTCCCTTAACCTGCAAACCTTCTGCAGAACTTGAAATGTGATCCAAATCAGAAAGACTAACCTTACCAATGATACGGAATGCGATAGGAGTTTTATCCTTACCTTTAGAATAAGCATCAATAATAGACTGAAGACCAGTAATAGTCTCTGACTTACCTGTATTGACGGTTGTAGAAACTGTCTTAGCGGTCTTGGCTGTAATATACAGAACCTTAGCACCAGCCTTCAAAGTACCATCATTATTATAAGCACCTACACCATCATACTTGAAATGAGCAAAGCCCTCACGGTTGAAACTCTTTACTACCAAGTTAGAAGCTGTATTGGCACCAGTAATCTCTGTACCTTCAGCATTGACAGGAACAACCTTTACAGAATAAGTACCAGCCTTCAAACCGAGAACATCGGCACGATAGTAAGAAGCATACTGACGAATCAACTGAGCATCAATCTTCTTGTCATCTACATATACATTATAAGAAGAAGCGCCCTCGAATGGAGCCCACTTCAGGTAGGCAGACTCCTGCCAGCCCTTAGCCTCAGTAATCTGAATAACACCTGCAGGATTATCAATATCACCACTCTCACCCTGGTCAGCCTTCTTGGCAAAACTGATGGCTTGAACAGAAGCATCATACTCATCATTCTCTGCACCTGATTTAGGGGCAATGATTGCCTTATCACCTTCAAACTTCACACTTGTCAAATCTGCAGTATTATAATACTTCACATCACCCGACTTGGTGGTAACATACATTTGATTGACCTTGCTGTTACGAGCCACGGCATGGGTAATCTTAAATGTCCTTGTCTGAGCCACGGCTGCACTCAAACTCATCAGGAGGAGTGCCAAAGTAAATACCATTTTCTTCATTGTTCAATCCTCCTTATTTTATTTGATGATTACTTTCTTACCATTAATAATATAAACACCCTTAGATAAACCCTGGAGGGAAGAACCTACACACTGGCCCTGAAGGTTATAAACCTTACCTTGCAATGCCTGCTTAATGCTTTCTACCTGACTGATGCCGGTAGTTTGATAAGTGAAAGAAAGGGTTACGAGCGACATGTCTGCCTGATCAGATGTATTATCTGAATACTGAAGAACGACATTGTCGCCATCAAAGGTAATCTCTGAGACAGTCTTGTCTATGACCTGACCATCAATCTTAACCGTCTGTTTGCTGCCGGCAAATACTGCCGTAGACAACATTCCAGCCAACAATAATAAATAAGCTTTTTTCATTTTAACGAATGTTTGTTAGATTAATTTTTTGGTTTGTTGTTGATTTTTACAATGCAAAAGTAGTGAAAAAATATCTATTATAAAACATTCTGGCTCATTTTTCTTACGCAAACGTTTTCATAAGTGTAAAATGGAGTATTATAAAAAAGGGCATAAAAAAAAGACTGAATCCTGTTACGAAGATTCAGTCTCATAAAGAAGTGGTACCACCAGGAATCGAACCGGGGACACAAGGATTTTCAGTCCTTTGCTCTACCAACTGAGCTATGGCACCAACTTTTACAAATCGCGATTTATCATTTGCGGGTGCAAAGGTAATACTTTTTTCTGGTTCCTGCAAATTTTTCGGGAAATTTCTTTCAAAAAAAGATAAAAAAGTCTATTTTTGTTGGTATTATCCATTATTTAATGTACCTTTGCAGCAGAAATCGGGATTTAGCGCAGTTGGTAGCGCACGTCGTTCGGGACGATGAGGTCGCTGGTTCGAGTCCAGTAATCCCGACCAAAAGCCGTCTAATGTGCCTATAAACAGGGGATTTGCCTTGGTCGTGGTCAAAATGGTCGGCGAAATTTCGGTATCACAAGAACTTAAAAATCCGTAAGCCTATGAAGTTTATAAAGGATTTTTTTTATATCAATTACCATGAACGGCGAGCATTACTCGTAATCCTGACCCTGCTCGTTGTCAGTACCACAATGATTTTCATTGTAGGTTCTAAAGAAACCATGCCATCAGAAAAACAACAAGCCCATAACGATAGTATCATCAGACATGCCACGCGGCAACAGCCAGGCTATTATGACGACGGACTTCAGTCGAGCGAAGTATTCGCCTTTGACCCCAATACGGCAAGCCAATCTGATTTCCAACGGCTGGGACTGGAATCATGGCAAGCCAGAAACATCATCAAATATCGAAATAAAGGAGGTATCTTCAGGACACCTAGAGACTTTGCACGGGTTTACGGACTAACTAAGAAGCAATTCGAAAAACTGCTGCCCTTTATCAGAATTGGTAAAGACTACCAGCCAGCTGCCAACTTTTACCCAAGAGAAAGATACAACTACGGCTATCAAGAGACGGCTATAAGAACTAGAGAAGAAAGGAAGAAAGACACTACCCAATACAGTTATCCACGGAAACTGAAAGAAGGTCAGTATATCAACATCAATTCTGCTGATACGACCGAACTGCAGAAAATTCCCGGCATAGGCTCTTACTATGCCAGAAGCATCATCCGTTACAGAGAGCGGTTAGGCGGTTTTGTTTCCATGAGCCAGATACAAGAAGTGGAAGGCGTGCCCGAGACAGCCCTCCACTATATGAATATTGATGCAAAACATATCCGGAAAATGAATGTCAACCAGCTCAGTTTAGCCGAACTGCGCAAACATCCTTATCTGGACTTTTACCAGGCAAAGGAAATCGTAAACTACCGCAGAACCCATGGTCCGCTGAGAAGTGTGAATGATTTGCGTCTTCTCAAAGACTTTCCACCTGCCGAAATAGAAAGAATCAAGCCGTATCTTGCCTACTAGGGGCAAGATAAAGCTAGCTTGCCTGTCTGCAAGTTTGCCGGTTTTGCTAAATGACACCAAACTGGTGCAGGAAGATAAGGAAAATACAGATTGGACAGATAAAACGGATGGTGAACAGGAAAACAGGGAAGAGAGTTCCCTTCAGGGTTCCCCAGTTGGTAAACTCATCACGCACAATCTTCTTTGGCACATACCATCCCAGGAACAGACAGGTGATGAATGAACTCAACGGCATGAGCAGCTGGGCTGTAAAGTTGTCACAATTGCTCAAGAAATCCTTGCCGAAGAAACCCAAATCAGGTACGGCACCCTGAGAGAGCGAACAGAATACAGCTATGATGCAGCAAACGATGGTCTCGAACCAGGCTCCCTTGGCACGGCTTATCTTACCCTCCTCATAAATAAAGGCGGTACCTATCTCGTGCATCGAGATGGTAGAAGTCAGGGCTGCCAATACAAGCAAAGCATAGAACAACACCGAAATCACATAACCGACAACCGGCATGTTACCGAAAGCCTCCTGGAATACGTTTGGCAAGGTAATGAAGATGAGCGAAGGACCACTGTCTGGCTGCACACCTACCGAGAAAGCTGCAGGGAATATCATCAAACCTGCCAATACGGCGATTACCGTATCAATGGTCACAATCTGAGTAGCAGACTTCAAGAGATTGGTCTGTCTGTTGAAGTAAGAGGCATAAGTACACAGACATGCCGTACCCATGCTCAAAGAGAAGAACGCCTGTCCCAGCGCTTCGAGCAACACATTCTCATCTACTTTAGAAAAATCCGGCTTCAGCAGGAACTCCACTCCTTTCATCGCTCCCGGCAGAGAGCAGGAAGCAATCACGATAACTACCAACAGGAAGAAGAGCATCGGCATCAGTATCTTGGATGCTTTCTCTATACCATTGCGCACACCGCGTACTACCACCATGTGGGTAAGCAGGATAAAACCTACTGCCCATAAGGTAGGACGGATAGGATCGGCTGCAAAGGTCTGGAAATAGGTTTTCACATACTCTGCGTCACCATGAACACCGCCCATGATACTGGCATAGAGATACTGCAGGCACCAGCCAGCCACTACGGCATAGAAACCCAGGATAATCATAGAGGTGATGATACCCATCAAGCCCAAAGTACCCCAAGCCTTATGCTTACCCAGATTGGTATAAGCTCGGGCTGCATTGGATGCAGAATGACGGCCGATGATGAATTCACTCATCATGCCAGGCAATCCGAGCAGGATGATACATACCAAATAGATGAGAATGAAGGCGGCGCCACCATTCTGACCTGCCATATAAGGGAAACGCCACACATTACCCAAACCGACTGCCGAGCCGGCTGTGGCAAGAATAACGCCCAACTTACTACCAAAATTTCCTCTTGTTTCCATTATCTAAATCTTTAATGTGTAGTGTTTGTTGTTTTCCGAAGAAACGGCAGATGCTACACCTTTTATATATATATGCTAGTCTGATTATATGATCATCCGATTACAAATACTTTATCCGAAAACCCCAAACTGGTTCAGGAATACCAGGAAGATGAGGACAGGACAAACGAACTTTATCAGGAAAAGATAAATACTGAAGAGACGGCCCTTCAAGGTTCCCCAGTTAGTAAACTCATTCTGTACAATCTGCTTAGGTACATACCAACCCAGGAACAGGCAGGTAAGGAATCCTCCCAGAGGAAGGAATATCTGACCCGTAACGAAGTCGAACCAATCGAACAGCGCCTTTCCGAAGAACGAAAGCTTATCTGTTGCACCCAAAGAGAGCGAGCAGAAGGCTCCGATGATGGCACAGGAAACCGTAACGATGGTAGCACCCTTCTTGCGGTCTATCTTCAATTCCTCGTAGAAGAAAGAGGTATTCACCTCATGAAGTGACATCAGCGAGGTCAAGGCAGCTACCGACAGCAACACGTAGAAAAGCAGCGAGATGATCCAACCCAGTACAGGTAACGATGCAAACGCCTGATTAAAGACATTCGGCAAAGTGATAAAGATGAGCGAAGGACCACTATCCGGTGATACTCCTACAGAGAAGGCTGCAGGAAAAATCATCAGACCAGCCAGTACTGCTACCAGCAAATCGATGATGGAAATCTGCAAAGCACTCTTAAAGAGATTGGTCTGACGGCTGAAGTAAGAAGCATAGGTACAGATACAGCCCATACCGATACTCATAGAATAGAACGACTGACCCAAGGCATTCAGGAACACGTTTCTGTCTACCTTTCCGAAATCAGGCTTCAACAGGAACTCCACGCCCTTACCTGCATCCGGCAACAGACAAGCTGCTACCACAATGATCAAAAGCAGGATGAACAGGAGAGGCATCATCACCTTAGAAGCCTTCTCTATACCGCCGCGCACACCATGAATAATCACGAAATGACAAATCAGGAATATCGCTACCGTCCACATAACCGGACGCACAGGATCAGAAGAAAACTCCTTGAAGTAATTCGCCACAAAGGTAGGGTCACCATGCAGTTCGCCCATGATGCTGGCATAGACATACTGCAGACACCAGCCCGAAACCACCGCATAATAGCCCGTAATCAGGAAACCGGTAAGCACCTCAAGATAGCCTACCCACTTCCATGCCGTACCATTAGAGAGTTTGGTATAGGCACGTGCGGTATTAGAGGCACCATGACGGCCGATGATAAACTCAGAAATCATACATGGAATGCCCAACAGGAGCACACTTCCGATGTATACCAGAATAAAGGCTGCGCCACCTTCCTGACCAGCCATATAAGGGAAGCGCCATACGTTACCCAAACCTACGGCGCCACCTGCTGTAGCAAGAATCAATCCAATCTTGCTACCAAAACTTCCTCTATTTGAATCTGTCATTTCTATCTTTCTATTACTAATTTCTTACTTTTTAATT
>ERZ791743.1381-NODE-1381-length-14346-cov-8.309356_pt1 | contig 14346 bp, 13 predicted proteins | sample MGYA00509952_ERZ791743 | MGnify/ENA primary metagenome ERZ791743 (study PRJEB30046, sample SAMN00792040) | human gut metagenome | study: EMG produced TPA metagenomics assembly of the A metagenome-wide association study of gut microbiota in type 2...
ACTTTAATAGGAATTATTTATAAAAAATGTTTGTAATATTTATAATTTTTATTATAAAATCATATTTTTAATTGGAGGGAGAGGGAAATTAATATATATTGTATATACCTTTAAATAAAAAAGAGAATCTGATAATTATCAGAATTCTCTTTTGATAAAAAGTTACAATTAATATTATTTTCTATATTTAATAAATTTAGATATTTGAATAATTAAAGTTGGAATAAATGCTAGTCCATATATGTAAAGCAAATCATTGACACTTAAAGGAGCTACATGGAATATTGAGTGGAAAACAGGGAAAATAAGAATTCCATTCAATAATATAAATCCAATGACAAAGGCTGCTATAGAAAACATATTGGAAAATAATCCCAATCCTATTATAGAGCTTCCACCTCTACAGTTAAATCCGTGGAACAATCTAGCTAAACATAAAACACTAAAGGCCATTGTACTTCCTTTTAAAGTATCTCCACCTTGGTATCCCATATAGAAAGCCAGCATTACAAAGACTGCAATTAATAATCCTTCAATAAGAATCTTTCCAGCAAGTTCCTTTGTAAGAATAGGTTCTTTTGGATCACGAGGTTTTTCAGTAAGTACATCTCCATGTGAAGGTTCCATTCCAATAGCAATAGCTGGTAGACTGTCAGTCAAAAGATTAATAAACAACAGATGTACTGGGGCAAAAATTACTGGAAGTCCTGCAAGAGATGAATACAATACAGCAAGAATACCAGCAGTATTACCTGAAAGTAAAAATCTTATAGAATTTTTAATATTAGAATAAATATTTCTACCAGTAGTTACGGCTTTTACTATTGTAGAGAAATTATCATCAGTAAGTATCATAGAAGCTGCATCTTTTGAAACTTCAGTTCCTGTAATACCCATGGCAATACCTATATCAGCTCTTTTCAATGCTGGAGCATCATTTACTCCATCACCAGTCATGGCACATATTTTTCCCAATGACTGCCATGCAGTAACTATTCTTATTTTATGTTCAGGAGAAACTCTTGCATAAACGGAAGTAGAAGCAACTTTATTAATAAGTTCTTCATCGCTCATTTTTTCAACTTCAATACCTTCAAGAACATTATCTCCCTCTTGATAAATACCTATCTCTTTAGCAATAGTTGTAGCAGTAATTTTATGATCTCCTGTTATCATTACAGGTTTTATTCCAGCTGTGATACATTTTTCAACAGCTGCTTTAGATTCCTCTCTAGGAGGATCAATCATTCCAACAAGACCAATAAATATAAATTTATCTTCATCTTCTCTTGTAATTTCTTTTCTTTCATTTAATATTTTATAAGCAAAAGTAAGAACTCTTAAACCAGTTTCAGCAAACATAGTGTTGATATTTTCAATATTTTCAATATCAGTTTTAGTAATTTCTCTAACTTCATTATTAACAAGAATATGAGTAGTCTTTGGAAGAACTGAATCTAAAGCACCTTTAGTAAGCATTAGTATTTCATTATCAATTTCATGAACTGTACTCATAAGTTTTCTATCTGAATCAAATGGAATTTCAGAAATACGAGGATATTTTTCTTTCAACTCTTTACTGTCTATGTTGTAATTTATTTCAGAAAGATTTATCAGAGCAATTTCTGTAGGATCTCCTATTTCACTTGTAGCATCATTACAAAGTATACTTTCTTTTAAAATAAGAGATTCACCAGTATCTTTTATATCCAGTCCTTTTTCGTTATATACTTTATTATTGATATATACCTGTTTTACAGTCATTTTATTTTGTGTAAGAGTTCCAGTTTTATCAGAACATATTACAGAAATACAACCAAGAGATTCAACAGATTTCAGATTTTTTATGATAGCATTTTCTTTTGACAATTTTTGAGTACCAAGAGCAAGAACGATTGTAACAATAGAACTTAGAGCTTCTGGTATGGCAGCAACTGCCAGAGCCACAGCAAACATAAGTGAATCAAGCATTTTTGTACCATGTAATACATTTATTCCAAATACAATTATACAAAGTATGATTATTCCAATTGAAAGTTTTTTCCCAAAGTTATCAAGGGATACTTGAAGTGGAGTTGATTTTTCCTTTGTAGCTTCTAAAAGAGAAGCTATTTTACCAAGCTCAGTATTCATTCCAGTAGAAGTAACTATTACAACACCTCTTCCATAACTTACCAGACTTCCAGAAAATACCATATTTTTCTGATCTCCAAGGGCAAGCTCCCCATCAGTTATTATATCACTTGTTTTTTCTACACTTTCAGATTCCCCAGTAAGAGAACTTTCATTTACAAGAAGAGAGAAACTTTCAATAACTCTTCCATCTGCAGGAACTAAATCTCCTGCTTCAATAAAAATAATATCTCCAGGAACAAGATATTTAGATAATATTTCTACCTTTTCTCCATCTCTCAGAACTTTTGACTTTGGAGCTGACAAGCTTTTCAAACTACTAATAGATTCCTCAGCCTTTAAATGCTGTACTGTTCCAAGTATAGCATTGATAATGATGACAACTAAAATAACAATGGTACTTTCTTCATTTCCTGAAACAAGGGAAATAATAGAAGCTATAATAAGGATAATAACCAAAAAATCTTTGAATTGAGAAACAAATACAGCAAAAGTGCTTAATTTCTTTTCTTCATTAAGCTGATTATATCCATATTTTTCAATAGAAGTTTCTACTCTGCCTGTTGTGAGCCCCTTTTCATTTGAATCAAACTCTTTTAAAATTTCATCTTTCGACTTAGAAAAATAATTTTTCATGATACCTCCATAAGACTATGTAATAATATTCCTTAAATTATTGTCAATTCCTGTTTTTCATAAAAAAAAGACTTCCAATACAGAGAATTGATAATCAATAATCTCTGTATTAAAAGTCTTGTTACCTTCAAGGTATATAGTACCAGAGAGCCTTATAGGCTTCGTGATGTTGATACTATAATTTTTAACTACTCCCTTTTAATACTTATATGCTAATCATATACTAAAAAAATACTTTTGTCAATAGAGAAAAAATTAACAGTTATTAATTATCTTCCCCAAGTATCAGTATTTTTATTCCAAGATGAAGCTATTTCTGCTTCTTCTTCAGTAAGATATTTTTCTTCTCTTGCTAATTCAAGAAGAGCAGAGAAATTTGACAATGATTCCCAAGGAATATTGTTGTCTGCAAAGTTTTTAAAAGCCTTATCAAATTCATAAGAGAATATAGAAACAACTTCAACAGAAGCAGCTCCTTCATTTCTTGCAGCTTCTACAGCTTTGATAGAACTTCCTCCAGTAGAAATAAGATCTTCAATAACTATTACTTTTTTACCAGCAAAGTCAGCTCCTTCAATTTGTCTTCCAGCACCATGATCTTTCTTTTCTCCTCTGATATAGCTCATAGGTTTGTTCATTTCCCAAGCTATAAATGCAGCCCAAGGAATACCAGCAGTAGCAGTACCAGCTACCACATCAAAATCTTTTTCAGATAATTTTTTTACGAATTCATCAACTACTACTTTTCTTTCAGCAGGGTATCCTATCATTTTTCTATTGTCACAGTATATAGGACTTTTAATACCAGATACAAATGTAAATGGTTCTTTTACATTTAATTTTACTGCTCCTGTTTTTAATAATGATTTAGCTACTTCTTTTGCTCTACTCATAATATTTTATTTCCCTCCCATGTAATCCATTGAATTTACCATTTGAATAAACTATTTTACCTCTTAATATAGTTGTTAAAACTTTTCCACCTTTGTTGCAATTCTCATATGGAGTCCAGCCAGCTTTTGTTATTACTTTATCGTCCTTTACAGGAGAATTATCAGTTATATCTATAATTACAAGATCTCCATCATAACCAACAGCTATTTTACCTTTATTTTTTATTTTAAAGATATCAGCTGGTTTACTGCACATTACCTCTATAAGTCTTTTTAAAGTTATTTTTCCATTTTTTACTCCATTGAGCATCATTTCAAGAGAATTTTCTACACTTGGAACTCCAAAAGTAAGTTTTGCAAGTTTCTCTTCAATAAGATGTGGAGCATGATCTGTACCAATAGTGTCAAGAGTGCCATCAGCTAAAGCAGTCCAGAGAACATCATTGTCATATTTTTCTTTCAGCTCAGGCTTCATTCTAAGTAAAAGTTTACTTCTTTCAGTTTTATTTACATCATCTACATTTAAGAAAAGGTGATGAGGAGTAACTTCCCCAAATACTTTTGCCCCTCTTGCCTTTGCAGCTTTTAAAAGCTCAATTTCACTGGCTTTAGATAAATGGCAAAGATAAAGCTCTTTGTCATATTTTTCACAAAACTCAATAGCTTTTGCCACCATTTCCTCTTCAGCATGTACAGATATTATTTTTGATTCTCTAAATATATTTTCAACAGTTTTTTCATCATCTATAAGCATATCTCCAGTAGACATATTAAGAAATATTTTAGTAGATGCACTTTCATTTATTATATTTTTAATTTCATCACTGTTATCTTTTTTACTTCCTCCAAAATGAAATCCATAATCTACATATGCTCTTCCTTTCATAAGATTTTTCTTGTCTTCAAGAATACTCTTAGTAATAGTTGCTGGGATAGTATTAGGCATATCTATAAATGTAGTCACACCACCTCTAGCACAAGCCATACTTCCAGTGGTAAAATCTTCTTTTTGAGTAAGTCCAGGATCTCTCATATGAGTATGGACATCAATTATACCAGGAAGTACATATTTTTCCCCAGCATCTATTATTTCTTCATTAGGAATAGAAATATTTTTTTCTATTTTAGTAATAATTTCATTTTGAATTAATATATCAGTGATGATGTCTTTTCCATCTTTATCAATGATTTTACAGTTTTTGACTAGCATAATCCAGCCTCTTTCATTCCCTCTTCAATTTCAGCAGCTACTAGTTTAGCAGCATTAGCTGGATCTTCATTTTTAGTTATTGGTCTTCCAATAACCAAGAAATCACATCCATTTACTATTGCGTCTTTAGGAGTCATTATTCTTTCCTGATCATTAGTTGCTGACCATCTAGGTCTTACACCTGGACATACAGTTTTAAAATCTTTTCCACAAGCTTCTTTTATAAGTTTAGCTTCCCAAGGAGAACATACTACTCCATCAAGCCCAGCACTTTTACCTAATTTAGCCCAGTTCAATGCTAATTCAGCAAGAGATAATTTAGAGTGGAAAGTTTCCTCTACATCTTCAGCAGAAAGACTTGTAAGAACAGTAACTCCAATAACTATATTATCAGGATTTACAGATTTTACTTCTTCAACAACCTTCGACATCATTTTTTTCCCACCACTTGCATGTACATTGAACATGAATACATTTTGTTTAGCAGCAAAAACTGAAGCCATTGCTGTTGTATTTGGAATATCATGGAATTTAAGATCAAGAAATATCTTTTTCCCTTTAGAAGCAAGATAATCTATCATTTCACCTTTTGAGTTTAAGAAAAGTTCAAGTCCCACTTTATAAAAAGTAGCTCCATCACCGATTTTTTCAACTAAATTTTTAGCAGCTTCCATAGTAGGAAAGTCTAGTGCTATTATCATTCTATCTTTTGCGTTCATTTTTCCTCCAGAGTTTTTATTTTATTATCTGTGTGCTATACCAACTAATTCATTTATATTTTCAATATTATTTTCTTCACAATATTTCTGTAATCCCTCAGCAACCTCCACTGGAAGAACAGGATTAAAGAAGATACCAGTTCCAAGTGATACCATAGAAGCTCCGGCCATTATAAATTCAAGAGCATCTTCTGTACTTGAAATTCCTCCCATACCAACTATTGGTATATTTACAGCTTTATATACCTGATATACCATTCTCAAAGCTACTGGTTTAACAGCAGGTCCTGAAAATCCTCCAAAAGTATTTCCCAGCAGAGGTTTTTTAGTTTTTAAATCAATAGCCATTCCCAATAGAGTATTGATAAGAGATACTGCATCTGCTCCATTTTCTTCTACAACTTTTGCTATATAAGCTATGTCAGTAACATTAGGAGATAGTTTTACCACTAAAGGTTTTGTTGTTACTTTTCTAACTTCTCTTGTAACTCTTCCAGCAACTTCAGGATTAGCTCCAAAGGCCATTCCTCCATCTTTTACATTTGGGCAAGAAATATTTAATTCTATTATATCCACTTCTTTTATTTTTTCTACTCTTTTAGCTATTTCTATATATTCTTCAACAGTTTTTCCATTGATATTTGCTATTATATTAGTAGTGATGCCAGCTTCTTTCATATCCTTTAAGATATGAGTTTCAAAATAATCAATTCCGGGATTTTCAAGTCCCACACAATTAAGCATTCCACCGGGAGTTTCAGCTATTCTTGTTCCATAATTTCCATCTCTAGGCTCCATAGTAAGCCCTTTCACAACTATTCCTCCAAGTACATTTGGATCAAAATAATCTCTATATTCAAGTCCGAATCCAAAGCAACCAGATGATGTAACAATAGGATTCTTAAAGTCGACACCTAAAAATTTAGTCTGCAGTCTATTCATTTTTTCCTCCAAATTAAATATTAATTACCACAACAAGTTTCAGTTCTTTCAGCAGGTTCAAGGTCTACAATAGTTTCAGATTTGAAGACAGGTCCATCATGACATACCTTTTTCATTCCCTCTCTAGTTTTGATAGAACACCCAACACAAGCTTTTACTCCACAAGCCATTCTTTCTTCTAACGATATTTCACATTCTGTATTGTATTTTGATGAAGTTTTTGCTACTGCTTCCATCATTTTGTGAGGACCACAAGTGAAAACCATATCAAATTTCTTGCTGTTCATAAGCTCTTCCATTTTAACAATAACAGTTCCCTTAGTACCAGCTGAACCATCATCAGTTGTTATATGAAGCTCTGCACCATCAAAATTAAAATTAGAAAGAATTTCAACAGCGTCAGCATTTCTTCCTCCAGCTATGAAAACAACTTCATTATTTTTCTTTAATACTTCTACAAGAAGCTTCATAGGAGCCATTCCCATTCCACCACCAACTACTAAAAGTTTTTTACTTGTCATATCAGTAGAAAATCCATGTCCAAGAGGTCCTTGAATATTTATAGTTTCTCCAGCTTTCATTTCGGCAAATTCTTTTGTTCCTCCACCTTTTACTTCATAGTAAAATTCAAGTTCCATTTTATTTTTATCTACATAGTGCAGACTTATTGGTCTTCTCAGTATATGAAGCTTGTTTTTGCATTGAATCATAAAGAATTGTCCAGCTTTTGATACTGGTATGCTTTTTTCAGCTTTTAATCTCATAAGATAATTTTGTCCTGCAATATTCCTGTTTTCTAAAATCAGACAGTCTTCTAAAAACATTTTTCCTCCTACAAACTATATATTAAATTATTTAATTTCCTTACCACAATAATAGCAGAATTTTCCATAGTCTTTAACTATTACTTTATTTGTTGTTTCCTCAAAATGAGTTACACATTTATGATTGGAACATACAACTTTATTATTTTCTTCTACATTTTTTTCCTCTTTAACAGGAGCAGTGGATTTTTTTGCTCCCAGTGCAAGAGCAAACATAGCTTCTCTTACTGGGACTCCATTAGCAGCCTGTTTAAAATATAGAGCATGTTTTGTATCATCTAAATCTATGTTTATTTCATCAACTCTAGGAAGAGGGTGCATAACTATCATATGATCCTGGCACTTTCCAACTATTGTATCTTTAGATATTTTATAGACTCCACTGACTTTGTTGAATTCTTCAATATCTTCAAATCTTTCTTTCTGGATTCTCGTCATATACAGAACATCTATCTCAGAAAGAATAGGCTCATACTCAGAACAGATATGATATTTCATTCCCTTTTCATCAAGTTCCTTTGTAATATACTCAGGTATCTGAATAGAATCTGGAGCTACAAAATAAAATTCTGCATCAAACATTTCCAGAGCTTTAGTAAGAGAATGAACAGTTCTTCCATATTTTAAATCTCCTACAAAAGCTATTTTCACACCTTCTATTTTTCCTAGTTCTTTTTTTATTGTAAAAAGATCTAAAAGTGTTTGACTTGGGTGTTCATTAGAACCATCGCCAGCATTGATTACAGGATTTTTAGAAATTTCAGAAGCAAATTTAGGACCACCTTCAATATTGTGCCTCATGACAATGATATCAGAATAAGCTTCTACCATTTTCACTGTATCTCTCAATGATTCACCTTTTTTTACAGAAGTAGCGTCTGGAGAGTCAAAACCTAGAACTTTTCCACCAATTCTGTATGCAGCAGAAGTGAAAGATAATCTTGTTCTAGTAGATGGTTCAAAGAAAAGACTTCCTACTATTTTTCCAGATATCAGCTCAGGTTCTGGATTTTCAGATAATTCAAGAGCTAGATTTAAAACCTCTAAAACTTCCTCTTTTGTCAAATCTTTTATTGATATAAAATCTTTCATATTACCCTCCCATGAATACAATAATATAAAAAAAGGAATGAAAATCACAAAATGATGTGGCTTCCATTCCCTATAATAAAAATGTTTTCTAAAATATTTAAAAATAGAAAAATAAAATAAATGAATCCTAAGATAGAAATTGATATATTCAATTTATCATCAAATATCTTCATATATCTACGTCCTCCTTGTATTTTTCTATATCTTGATTATGATATCACACTTTTTAGAAAAATTCAAGAGGAAATTCGGATTATTTTTTTAAAATTTCTATTAACTCTGATTTGTATATATCGAGGTTTTTGACAAGATCTTTCACCTGCTCATCACTAAGTTTTACAGTTTTTTCAGCAACAGGAACAAATTTAAATTCTTCAGTAAGAGAAATCTCAGTAACTGGGAACATATAATTTTTTTGAGGAACTAGATTTTGAAAATCTTCACTAAGAACATATTCCATAAATTTTTTAGCTCCCTCTTTTATTTCTTTTTTGTTCACTAAAGATGCTCCCTCCAGATACATAAAAGTTCCATCTTCTAAAAGAAAACTGCTGAATCTGCTTTGTTCCTCATCTTGTGAGAAGAAAAGATTGCTTGTGGCATATCCAACCATCATAGGGGCTTCTCCAGCAGTAAATTTAGCAAAAGCTTCACTCCAACCAGGTTCGGCTGTGTATATGGCAGGCTTTAAAACATTCCAGAAATTTTTCCAGTTTTCTCCATATAAAGCAATACTCCATAAGAGAGCTTCTTCTCCAGTAGATGAAGTGGCAGGATTTTCAACTAAAAGCTGTTTCTCTAATTTACCAAGTTCTGCCAGATTTTTAGGTGGAACAGGAATCTTTTTTGTATCATAGTTGATAGCTAGAAGTCCATAATCAAAAGGAGTGGCATATCCCTCTTTATCCATTAGAAAATCAGAACTTTTTATATTAGAAATATTTTTAGGAATATAAGGAGTGATAAGATTCTCTTTTTTTGCTATTTCAGTACTTAGAGAAGTCAATCCAATTACAATATCAGCCTTGGGATTTTTTTCTTCAAGCTTAAGTCTTGATACAAGTCCGTCAATAGATATAAATTTAATATCTACTCCAGTTTTTTCTTTAAATATAGGAGCAAAGGATTTTCCTATCCATTTTGCAGAACTAGGTCCATAAACTATAATTTCTTCCGAAAAAGAAGAAACAGATAAAATTAAAAGCAGTGATAAAATCAATTTTTTCATAAAATCCTCCTAGAAATTTTGAGAGTAATAAAAAAAGCTGTCTGAAAAAGATAATAAGACAACTTAAAAACATTTCCTACGCTGGCATTATCCAAATCAGGTCTAACGGTCGAAATAAAATTTCCTCTCAGCTTTTTCAGCTCCCGTATGATGATATTTTATTTATATAAACTAAAGATACATTAGGGTATAAAGTTTGTTAAATAACTACTTTATATTTTTTTACCTTTGATGTATAATTTAATATATCATATAAAAAATAAAAAGTAAAAGAATTTAAGGAGGATTTTATGAAAAAACTACTATTGATGATATTTTTTGCCATTTCAGTATCAGCTTTTGCTGTAGATGGATATTTAAGAGTAGGAGCAATAACTGAAACTAATTCATATAATCATGAAAGTGGATCTTTTGAAAATTATGCACCAACTTTTAGTTTTGAAGCGACTCAGGACTTTCTTCTTGCTGATTTAGGAGCAGGGATTGCATACAATGGGAAAACAGGAGGAACAGATATAGGAACAGTTCCAGTATATCTTGTAGCAAGATGGAATCTTCTTCCAGTATTTTTTGAACCATATATTGTTTTAAAAGCAGGAAGAGTTCTTATGACAAATGAAAGTGTAAGAAACTCAAGTCCAGATGGAAAGGGATATATAGCTGGTGGATTTGGAATAGATTTTATGCCGTTTCAGGCAGAGCTACTTTACTCAGAAACAAAAATAGATGGAGATAGAAGAGGCTCAGATAGATTAAAGCAGTTATCTTTGATTTTTGGATATAGAATATTCTAATCTGGAGGAACTAATGTATAGAACAGAGGTAAAGCTGAAAAAGATACCTATGGAAGAACTGAAAGAGAATTATTGCGATAGAGATAAATTTGAAAAATTTTGTAAAGAATGTAGGAATTATGGAAGTACATGGTCATGTCCACCATATGATTTTTCTGTAGAAGAGTATCTGGAAGAGTACAAATATATGTATCTTGCAGGGATTAAAATTATTTTTGATGAGGAAACTTTAAAAGAAATAAATACAAAAGATAAGATAAATAACTATACTACAGAAACTCTTAAATACATGAAAGATAAAATAATGAAAGAACTTTTGAGAATAGAAAAAATATACACTGGAAGCAAAAGTCTTTCTGCTGGTGGGTGTAAACTTTGTGATGACTGCTCCAGAAAAAATAATATTCAGTGTCAGCACCCAGATATGATGAGATATTCTCTTGAATCAATGGGATTTGATGTGGGAGGAATATCAAGCAAACTATTAAATTATGAATTAAAATGGGCAACAGAAACTTCTTTGCCTGAATATTTTTCTTTGGTTACAGGACTTATGACTACAACAGAAATAGAAGGGTTTGAAAAGGAATTTATGATTTAAAATTGTAAACCTTATCATTTTTACCATATTTTATAAATCATATCATTTTTAATAAAAAGCTCCATTATTTAATGGAGTTTTTATTTACTTATCTTTTTCTATAAGATATTCTAAAAAGAAAAGGGAATTAGATAAAAAGAATATTATTATTCTTTTTATTGTTTTAAATGTTACTTTTTGAGAATGGAAAGTAGAATGTTCCAATGGAGTTATAACAAATATTATTTATCGTAAAGATGGAGTATATAGTTATAGTTGATAAAATTGGTGTTATTTTTATGGATTTTCAGTTAGAACCAGAAGAATTAAAAAAAGTTGAGTAAACTTTTAATGGTAAAAGAATTAGAATATTAAATGAATTTCCTTTTGCAGATGAATTAAAAATTTTTTTTAGTGTAAATGATAATGAAAAAATTGAAATGAAAGCATACAAATCAAAAGTTAATGGAGATGTTTGTGTCTAACAAATGAGATAAATTCTGCATTAGATGACTTAGAGCGTGAAAAAATAAGAATGATTGAGGAGCAAATGATAGCAGGAAACAATTAAAAGTAACTTTTGTTAAAAGCAAAAATGAGGTAAAAAAAGTATATAATTTAAAAGATTTTAAAGAGAAATTTAAAGAAGCCAAGGAAAAAAATAATTAAAGGATTCCAGTATTTTATGAATATAGAGCAGATTTTTAAATATGTTAAAGGATTAAATAAAAGTGATTTGAAGAGCGACTATAGTAAGATGGGGTTGAAAGGAACTGGTAAATTAATAATTAAAAACCATTATTTTACAACAGCTCCTTCCCAATTTCTAGCTAATATTTGTACAGATTTAATTTTCCTGTTTTTTCATAAGAATTAATTTAGTCCCATTGCAGATATCACATTTAGTTTTTTCTCTAATAAAATTTTTATTATTTTTTAAACTATTTACTATTTTATTAATAGCTTGTCTAGGAGCAATTTTTAGTTCTTCACTTAAACAGTCATCACATAAATTTCTTTCACTATTCAAAATAAAATCAATTACTTTCTCTTTTGCCTGAGTAGGTATAATTTTTTCCTCTTTATAAATTTCTTGAATAATTGTATCAGTAGGAATAGATTTAAACTCATGATTCCCAAATATATTATTTATTTCATATTGTCTTTTCTCTAATTCTGAAATATTCCATTTTTCAGTAGTTAGATAGATATAGTTGTTAGATGGGAAAATTGTTAGTTCCTCTTTTGAGTATGTGCTTTTTTTCTTTTCAAATTCAGAATTGCTCAGTTGAGAGTTCTTTCTTCTTGTTATTAACATAAGATTTGCCAATTTATTAGTCCAATACTCTCTTTCCTCATCAGTAAATTCTTTTCTCCATTGGCTGTCTGCTTTAGGGTTTTGTGGTAGAATATGTTCAACAGATATATTCCTGTAAGAACTGATAAATACCATATTACTATCTATTTTATAATTTTCAATTTTTAAGAGCAGATACTTACAGTATCTTTGTCCAAAAATATCTCTATTTATCTCATTAAAAAATTTTTCTCTATCAAACTCAAAAAGTTGATTATTTTGAATAATTTCATTTGAAGTATTAGCTATTTCAATAGCTTTTAAAATCTTATTCATATTTTCTAATCTCTTGGTAGGGGTTTCTCTATTTATCCAATCTCCCATAAATTTACTATCTAAAAATGTTACAAACTTATCTAAATCTTGAATATTAAATTTTTCATAATAATATAATAGAGGGGGAATCCAATCTTCTGAATTAAATCCAGTTTTCATAATAGTAACTAAATTTTTGTATTTATTATCTAGTTTTTCAAAAGTTATATCAAAACTAATCAGTTTATCATAGTTGTCTGAGGTAGCTTTTATATAGTCAATACTCTCTTTTCCATAAGTCATCAGTCCCTTTTTAGAGATTTTTTCTTCAAATTCTTCTAGTAGATTTTTTCTAGCTTTTTCTTTTAATTTTATAGTTCTGATAAAATTTAAAAATCTGTCAAATTTATCTCCATGTTTTTCTTCTAACTCTTCCCATTTCTTAGCATACTCTTTTCTGTCTTTTTCATCAACTTTATCTAAATTAAGAGATTTTAAAATATCAGCTGTTGTAAGTGGAATTCCTCTATTATTTAAAATTGTAAATAATTTAAAAGCTTGTTCTCTTGTATCGCTACATACATAGGCAAATATTAAATTTTGTCTAATAAAACCAATAAATTTATTTAAATTTGTATTTGTTAAATCTTCACTATCTAACTCATTATCAAAATATGTTTGAATGAATTCTTTTATTACTTTTACTGTATTAATCATATTCTTTATAGAAATATTTTTAGAATTAATTTCTTGTAATTCTAGTGTGCCTTTTTTATTAGCTATATATTTACTGAAAAATTCTTGAACTTCTCCCCTAACTTCAAATTGAAGTCTATTTTTATTGGCTATATTTAAACTCTTATCTCCAGATTTATGTAAAGTTTGAGATAAATTATCAAATAATTCTTTATCTTTTATATTATCTCTCAAAATAGCTAATAAAATACAAATAGTAGTCAATCTTTGTTGTCCATCTAAAACATCATAGTCAAATCCAATTTTTTTTTGTAGAACTAGAGAACCTAGAAAATATTTTTCACTTATATTATTTTCAAAAGCATAAGTTATATCATCTAAAAACTCAGATATATTTTCCTCTGTCCATACATATGGTCTTTGATAACTTGGAATATTAAACCAATGTAAATCATTAAATAACTCTACAATACTTTTTTCTTCTATTTCTATATTCATAACATTTTTCTCCTTTTTTATTTTGTTTTAGAATTTTTCTTGCTGTTTTATTATTTGATTATTTTTTAAATAAACAAAAGTTTTTTATTTTTAATTTTGATAATTCTTTCATAAGAGCAACCTAGTAGATTTTTATAAAGTGTTCATATTAGTTTCAATATATTGCTGCATCTTTTTACAAATATACATTGAGTATTCCCTCTAATTTGTATTAATATACTTTGATGTAAAAAAAGTAAAAATAAACAATTTTTTAAAACTTTTATCTCAAAATATCAAATATTTTTGAAAAAATTAATTAATTTACATAAAATCATATGTTCGAATTATAACATGTTTATATTAAAAAATAAATGAAATGCTTATTTAATTGTTTCTAAAAAAATAATAAGTATAAATAATAAATTAAAATAGACAATAAGGATATAAATTGAGAAACAGCTCTTAAATATAGTAGATAATTTTTGTAATTAAAAATAACTTTAATAT
>ERZ791743.1384-NODE-1384-length-14298-cov-1.901355_pt1 | contig 14298 bp, 10 predicted proteins | sample MGYA00509952_ERZ791743 | MGnify/ENA primary metagenome ERZ791743 (study PRJEB30046, sample SAMN00792040) | human gut metagenome | study: EMG produced TPA metagenomics assembly of the A metagenome-wide association study of gut microbiota in type 2...
AATTACAGAATTTTTATACGAAATCTTCTCTCATCGGATTAAAGATGTCGAGAAGGATTCCCGCCTTTTTGCAGATACAGCCGTGTACCACATCATTCATCTTGAGCATCGTGTCTCCCGTCTTTACGATATGCTTCTCCCCATCAATATCAAACTCAAACTCTCCGCTGACCACATAGGTAATCTGGGTGTGCGGATGGTGATGAAGTGCTCCGACTGCTCCCTCCTCAAATGTATTTTCGACACACATCAAATCCTTGCTGTAAGCTAACACCCGGCGTGTCACTCCCTCGCCTGCCTGCTCCGGTTTTACATTCTGATGAAACACCCATCTCTGATCTAACATTTCTTTCCCTCCGTATTTATTATTTGAAAAAAATTTGTCAGTTTTTCTCCCATTTTCTATTTTATCACGCATATCTCTCATTTTCTATGGCGTTTTTTGGGTTTTTATCGAGAACTTGTGCATTTTTTTCTTTTTCTCCCGTTTAGTTTTTGACAATTAGTGCATTTTTCCTATTTTCATGTTATACTCTTCTTACACTTGTTATTGAGAAACAATTATGAAAACTTTTTCAAATCGTACAGATAAATAGAGTACCAATAAAAGAATCCATATGAGTACTAATATATGTAAAATTGTCAACTCGATAAATAGATAAATAAATGTGGTAATTATCATATAGAAACAGGAGAACATCATATGAGCCGATTAGAATTATTTACCCCAGGTAAAGACCAGTTGATGATCGAAAGTCTTTACAAAACTCTGGAACAGCGTATTGTTGCCAGCCCACCCGGTCTCTGCCCAGTCGATATGACGCGAGCATTTATCGAGATGTGTCATGCACAGACCTGCGGAAAATGCACTCCTTGCCGTGTTGGACTTCTCCAACTCAAACACATGCTGACCGACGTTCTCAACGGCGAAGCAGATTACGATACGCTTGACCTGATTGAGGAGACTGCCGCTTCGATCATGCAGACTGCGGACTGTGCGATCGGTTTTGAGGCAGCGCGCATGGTATGGCGTGTTTCCCATACCTGCCGAGATGATTTTGAGGGACATATCCGCAACAAGCGCTGTACCTGCATGACTTCTCAGCCGGTTCCGTGTGTTGCGCTCTGCCCGGCTCATGTTGATATCCCGGGTTATATTGCCCTCGTTCACGCCGGACGATATGCAGACGCGATTCAGCTGATCCGCAAGGATAACCCGTTCCCGGCAACCTGTGGATTTATCTGCGAGCATCCATGTGAGGCACGCTGTCGTCGAAACATGGTCGACACTTCCGTCAATATCCGCGGTTTAAAGCGCGCCGCCTCCGACCTTGCAGGAACCGTTCCACCGCCACCATGTGCTCCGTCGACCGGAAAGAAAGTCGCAATCGTCGGTGGCGGTCCGTCCGGACTTGCCTCCGCTTACTATCTTCAGCTGATGGGACACCAGGTCACCGTTCTCGAGATGCTTCCGAAACTCGGCGGTATGCTCCGCTACGGCATCCCGAACTACCGTCTGCCGAAAGATCAGCTTGAGAAGGATACCGACGCAATCCTTGCAACCGGAGTCAAGGTCATTCACAATGTAAAGATCGGTATGGATGTCAAACTCGACGACCTCCGAAGAGACTACGATGCGGTTCTGATTACCATTGGTGCTTCCACCGATAAGAAACTCGGTCTGCCAAACGAGGACGCACCAGGAATCATGTCTGCCGTCGGTTTCCTCAGAAATGTAAGTCTTGGAAATAACATCGACTTAACCGGTCAGGATGTTGCCGTTGTCGGCGGTGGAAACGTTTCGATGGACGCTGTCCGCACCGCAGTCCGTCTCGGCGCAAAGAAGGTCAGCATTGTTTACCGTCGCCGTACTGTGGATATGACGGCTCTGCCGGCTGAGATCGAAGCTGCCATCGCGGAAGGCGTTGAACTCAAAACACTCGTTGCTCCTGCCGGAATTGAACTTGACGAGAGCGGTCATGTCAGCGGTCTTCGCGTTACCCCGCAGATGATCAGCAAGATCAAAGACGGTCGTGCTTCCGTGACTGCAAGCGGTGCAGAGGAATACGTGATCCCGTGCCAGACTCTGATCGTCGCAATCGGTCAGAACATCGAGACCAGCCACTATCAGGAATCCGGAATTCCGGTTGAGCGCGGTAAGATCGTCACACTCCCGAACGGCGGATTCAATGGAATCCCTGATGTATTTGCAGGCGGTGACTGTGCATCCGGTCCGGCGACGGTTATCAAGGCAATCGCTGCTGCAAAGGTAACTGCCGCAAACATCGACGAATACCTCGGCTATCACCACGACATCACCTGCGATATCGAGATCCCGGAACCGGAAATCAGTGATCCGACCCCGTGCGGACGCGTGGAACTGACTGAGCGGGAAGCATGTGAGCGAAAGAACGATTTTGATGCAGTCGAAAACTGCATGAGCGAAAAAGAAATTGCACAGGAATCCGGACGTTGCCTCCGCTGTGACCATTTCGGCTTCGGAATCTTTAAAGGAGGACGTGAGAGATTATGGTAAACTTAACGATTGACAGACATCCGATTTCTGTGCAGGAAGGTACAACCCTGATGGAGGCAGCTGCTACACTCGGCATCAACATCCCACATCTTTGTTACTGGAAAGACTTAAACGACATCGGTGCCTGCCGTGTCTGTGTAGTGGAGGTCGAGGGAAAGGAACGCCTGCTGACTGCGTGTAATACCAAAGTTGCAGAGGGCATGGTCGTCTACACCAACAGCCCGAAGGTACGCCTTGACCGCCGTCTGACAGTTCAGATGATCCTCTCCCAGCACGACTGCAAGTGTGCCACCTGTGTGCGAAGCGGAAACTGCCCGCTCCAGAAGATTGCAAACGATCTGAACATTCAGGAATGCTGTTTTGGAGAGCGTCTTGAGAAACAGCCGTGGGATAAGACATTCCCGCTGATCCGCGATTCTGAAAAGTGCATCAAGTGCATGCGCTGTATCCAGGTCTGCGACAAGATTCAGAGCCTTGACATCTGGGATCTCGAGGGAACCGGTGCCCGCTCCACAATCAATGTCACCTGCAACCGCACGATCCGCGAGGCAGACTGTGCGCTCTGCGGTCAGTGTATCACGCACTGCCCGACCGGCGCACTCAGAGAGCGCGATGACACTGAGAAACTCTGGCGTGCCCTCGCCGACCCGAACCGCATTGTCGTCGTTCAGGTTGCCCCAGCTGTCCGTGCTGCATGGGGTGAGGGACTCGGTCTCTCCCGTCAGGAAGCCACAATCGGAAAGATTTTCGATGCCCTGAGAAAAATGGGTGCCGACTATGTATTTGATACCACGTTCTCCGCTGACCTGACAATCATGGAGGAAGCAAACGAACTTCTTGAGCGCATGCAGAAAGGCGAGCTCGGCGGTCGTCCGATGTTCACCTCCTGCTGTCCGGGATGGATTCGCTTTGTAAAGAGTGAATTCCCGCAGTTTGTTCCTCAGCTCTCAACCGCCAAGTCCCCGATGCAAATGTTCGGCGCTGTGATGAAATCCTACTTTGCCGATCAGCTCGGAAAGAAGCCGGAGGACATTTTCTCCGTCGCTGTGATGCCGTGTCTTGCAAAGAAGGGCGAGGCAGAGATGGAGCTCTACTATGAGGAGTATGCCGGTCACGATACTGACTGCGTTATCACAACGAGAGAGCTCGTCCGCATGATCCGCGGTGCAAACATTCTCCCGGCACTGCTCAAGGATGTTGAGCCTGACCGCCTCTTCCACGACGGTTCCGGTGCCGGTGTGATTTTCGGCGCTACGGGAGGTGTTATGGAGGCTGCTCTGCGAACCGCTTACTTCTCGATCATGGGAAAGAACTGTGAGCCGGATGCATTTGAAAATGTCCGCGCTTCTTCTGATAGCAAGGGGCTGACCGAGGCAGAATTCAACTTAAACGGTCGTCAGCTGAGAATTGCGGCAGTCAGCGGACTCGCGAACACCCGCGCACTCCTGACCGCAATCGAGCGCGGAGAGAAACAGTATGATTTCGTCGAAGTCATGGCATGCCCGGGCGGTTGCGTCGGCGGTGGCGGACAGCCTCAGCACGACGGATATGAGATGGCATATGAGCGTGGTCAGAACCTGTACTTCCTAGACCGAAATGCCAGCATCCGCTACTCACACATGAACCCGGATGTCTGGGATCTGTACAACAACTTCTTCGAGAAGCCGTTGAGCCACAAGGCGCATATGCTTCTCCACACCGATCACTACCGCTGGCAGATGCCTTTAAGCCCGCGCCGTGATCGAAACGGTCATGTAATCAACCCGAACATCCGACTTCAGGGATAATGTTTCAGGAATAAAAAAGAATGTGCCTTGGCACACAATCTTGGCACACAAAAAGAACCGGTTCTTTTGCTTTACTGGCAGAAGACCGGTTCTTCTAATTTTGTATTTTGTCTGTACCTGTATTTTGTTTGTCTTTTGTTTCCTGCCTTTTCGGTCTTTATCTCGCCACAAGCATTTACTTACTTCAAGTACAATATAAATGCTATGGTGTGCAGTAACAGTGCCTCTTATTTTAACTTGCTGTACTCTTCATCGGTTACCGGCTCACACCACTCATTCGAGGTCTCCTCGCCCGGTACCTCGACAGCAAGATGGCTGAACCAGCTGTCCGGTGCTGCACCGTGCCAGTGCTTTACCTCTGCCGGAATGTTGATGCAATCGCCCGGCTTCATCTCAACCGCTTCCTTGCCATCTTCCTGATAATATCCACGTCCGGCTACACAGACAAGAATCTGTCCACCACCACTCTTTGCATGATGAATATGCCAGTTGTTTCGGCATCCCGGCTCAAATGTCACATTGTGAATTCCAACCTGGCTCGTCGATACCGGAGCAAGATAGCTCTGTCCGATAAAATACTTTGCATATGCCACATTCGGCTCACCAATCGGGAATACCATTGACTTTGCATGAGCTCTCATCGCCTCATCCTCATACGGGAGATCTCCTTCATTGACATTCCAAACCTCTTTTGAAAGGTTGAAAACTGCCCAGCCCTTCGGCCATCCTGCATAAAATGCGACATGAGTGATGATGCTTGCAATCTCCTTCTGGGTGACACCATGTGCCTTTGCGTTCTGAAGATGGAATTTCAGAGAAGAATCCGTGATACCGGAAGCCATGAGGGCTACTACGGTGATGATGCTTCTGGTCTTCACATCAATATCCTGATTGTTCCAGTTTTCTCCAAAGAGAACGTCATCGTTATAATGTGCAAACTCCGGAGCAAATTCCCCGAGCGCATTTCTTCCTGCTGTCTGTACAATTTTTGCCATTGTTCCATTCCTTCCCTTCTGTGAATTTTTCATCTATCTGTGCATTTCTAATTCACATCTATCAGTCCACGGACTGCAACCACTTCTCAACTTCCTGCTTATTGGCTCTGTTTAAAAGTCCACCCTCAACAAACTCTGCCTTCGGTGCAGACGGCTGAAGCTCTCTGACGGTATTGCCAAATCCGCTTCCACCAGAAGTTGCAAACAGAACAATCTTCTTTCCGGAGAAATCATATTTTTCCAGGAATGTATTGATGATTGTCGGTGCAACATACCACCAGATCGGGAACCCCAGAATGATCTCATCGTAATTCTCGACAGCGAACTCCTCGCCTGCAATCTCCGGGCGGATCTTCTTGTCACTCATCTCAACACTGCTTCTGGATTTCTTGTTCATCCAATCCAGATCTTCTCTCGTGTACGGTACTTTCGGTGTAATCTCATACAAATCACAGTTACCTGCCTCTGCAATCATCTGAGCTACCTTCTTTGTCACTCCACTTGCACTGAAAAATGCTACGACTCTCTTCTTCATTGCTGATACCTCCTACTTTATGAATCAATCACATTCTGCTCACAGATCTTTTTTGTCTGCACGCAATGAAACTAAGTTTTTTTCGCACAAGTTTTCTTGCCTGTCATTTCTGTCTGCCTCTTCTGTCCCTTGCACAGTACCGTATCATTACGCGCATATTTATTATATAATCTTCGGTCTCATTATGTCTAATACCTATTTTATATGAATATTTATGCCTTGTAAGCATTGTTATAATTTTATAGCTCAAACAATTCCTACCCGTGTACGGGGACTAAACATTTTCGTTTTCATGCGTCTGATAAGCGATGACCTCCTCGATAAAACGTCTCACAGCCGGAGAATACGGAATATTTCTTCGCCATGCAATCACAGTGCTCGTCTTGATTTCCGGATAAAGTCTGCGCTGAACAATCAGATTTTTATCCCAATACCGGGTTGCCCCCTCAATCGAGACCGGATACCCCAGACCATGCTTTGCCATGACACCCGCATTTGTGCCGAGGTTGCTCGTAAACGCAATGTTGATTTTGCTAAAATCTGCGCCAAACCAATTCGCAAGCTCACTCTGGACATTCGTGCGCTCCGGTACAATCAGAGGCAGTTTGATCAAATCTTCTTTCGTGATAAATTCTTTTTTCACAAGCGGATCGTCCGCGCGTAACGTCACGACCCAGTGATCGCTCCCATGAATCCGAATGTAATCCAGCCCCTCGGTGCTGACCGGCTCAAAAAAGAGTCCGATATCCACAAGTCCCCGTCCCATCATCTCCGAGATCGTGTCTGCGGTTCCCGTGTGGATTGCAAACTGGACAAGCGGATATTTTTCCTTATACTGCTTACAGATCTCCGCCAAGACTTCCCCCGCCATAAATTCCCCGCATCCCACAGTGATCGTTCCCTCAACCGACTCATCGTCACTCTTGAATTCACTTCGGATCTTCTCCTCCAAATCCACAATCTCGAGCGCCCGCCGTTTCAAGAGCAGACCCTCATTTGTGAGCGTAATGCTGTGACCACCGCGGTCAAAAAGTTTCGCCCCAAGCTCATCCTCAAGCCCTGCAAGCTGTCTCGAAAGCGTTGGCTGGGTAATATTTAACTTTTCTGCCGCCCTCGTGAAACTCTGTTCCCTTGCAACTGTCAAAAAATAGCGCAGTACTCTCAAATCCATAAATTCTTCCCCTTAACTTTCTGATACAATCTCACTTGTAAAGGCTATTCTCATTTTTATAAACACGTTCTTATTTATCTTAATTCTTATTACCTGATGGCATAATACATTTTTATTTTAATCTCCATCTTGCATATCGATTTTTTCCACAAGTCTCCACAATATCATCATCTAAACCTTTATTGCGAACATACGCTGCCTTTTGTCCTACAATCTCTGCTACTTTAAATGATACATAAATATTTGGATATCGTCCTTCTACTAGCCCTCTTCTTTTTAAAGTCTTAAAACTTTCTTTAGAGATTACTTCATGTTTTTGAACTTTGTCCAACAAAAATTGTTCCCGTTCGACCTGACCCGCATTATACTAGAACAAAAGGGCAGTTAGCAGGAAAATATTCGAATACTCATAAAAGAGCATACTGATCTAAAATACGAGTCAAAAGAGAACGGGATAAGTATGCCCATATAAAAATTAAGAAGCAGAAACCATAGTTTATAAATGCTTGCGATTTCTGCTTTTTGCTAAAGTTAATGACATTGCTTTTTTATTCGGTTTCAAATATCTGTTTATTTACTGTGCTACAAAATTCTTTCCATCCCACTTCAAAATCTTTTACCGTTTTGCACCTCGTACAACTATAAAAAAATTTCTTTGTTTTGCTGTTAATTAACAATTTCATTGGCATTCCACACTTTGGGCATAAAACATCTGGCTGTTCTGATGACCAATAGTTTCCAGGATACTGATTTACTGCTAAGACAATCGGCAAAACCAACTTTGCTCCTGCTTGATACATTACTTTTGCGCATTCTTTTATGGTCGCACCAGTTGTAACAACGTCATCTAAAATAATAACTGTTTTTCCATCTAATCTCCCATCATAAGCAAATACACCCGAAATATTTTCCTGTCTATCCGCTGAAGATCTCCCTTTTTGTTTTGGATATTCCCTTATACATCGAAATTGATTTTCAAGATTCTTTATATTACAATCGTTTTCAATCTGATCCAGAATCATATGAAAACGATTCTTCTCGCCTAAATGTGGTGGAACCGAACACACTCCATATACGTCTGTATGTTTCATGATTCCATGTATTGCACCCTCATATAACTTCAAAAAAGTATCATTATATACTCCAAATGCCTTACTTGAAGGATTCTTATTTAAAAAAACAGCAGACGAATACAGATGTTTCTGGCTCATATAATGCGTATACGAATAGTATCTCCCTAACACACGCATTCGTAATTCTGGCTGTTTTTCTAACATTACCGCAACCATAAGACGATTGCGATCACCTTTTCCCGAAACAATACTTTCACCAACATATCCCCCTATTCCTAACTTTAAGTGATTTTTAAAATACAGGAAATCAGGGCACAAAATATCTGGCGATGTACTAATATCCTCATAACCCACATGATTCGTAATCCAAATCGTTCCACTGCAAAAAGTTAATGCACGTCTCAGAAATAAAATATTACAGGAAACATACGCTAATTCTGTTGTTTGAACATTCAATGCTTTTAAAGCATACATATGTAAAACTGGTGTCGGTGCCCATTTTGCCAAATACTCTTTCATTCCCAAAATCGTTTTTAAACCAAAACGTTCTTTTAATTTTTTCTGCGTTTCACTCACCGAAGTCAAAAACAAACAATTATAAGAAGAAATAATCTCATCCCACTCACAAATATTTATATTTTCAAAACTATCTACATCAATCACCAATGCTTTTAGTTCTGTTATACAGCGGTACATAATTTATCCCTCGATTGTAATAGATTCCGACCAACTATTCCACGTTGTAGCATCTTCTTGCTCTGGTTGGGAATTCCAAAAATCATCCAGTGTAAGTTGTTCTGCTTCCAAGTCAGCTTGAAATATATTGCTTTCTGCCAAGATTCTCAAGACATCCATAGGCGTTTTTACTGGAAGCGCCCCGCGTTCTACATACTTTGCTGGCCAACTTATTGTTTCCATTTTTAATGCCGATTCCGGAATCAGTACTTTTCTTCCCTGCTTTAATGCAAAATCTGCCTGTTTCAACGCTCCCGACGTTTCTCCGGCTTCCATAATCACAGTTGCCAATGACAATCCGCTCATCGTTCCATTTCTCAACGGAAAAAACCAACGTTCCGTCATATTGGCTGGCGAAAATTGTGATACAACCAAGCCTTTTTCTTCTATCTGCTGTTGAACCCATCTATTTTCCGACGGATAATACTGATTTAAATTTGTTCCAATTACTGCAATCGTATTATAATTAGATTTCAGCGCAGCAAGATGAGCATTCACATCGATTCCTTTTGCCAATCCCGAAACCACCGTAATGCCATTCTGCCCCAACGATCTTGCTAACCGTATTGTATTTTCCTTTGAGTTTTCAGAAGCCTGCCGCGATCCAACCAAAGCTACCGTTCTCGTTTCGTATAGCAATGATTTTTTTCCTCTTATATACAAAAATCTTGGTGCCTGTTCTGTTTTGGCAAGTAACGGCGGATAATCTCTGCTTCCTCGCTTTATAATTTCATCTGTCTCTCGTAGCGTAAAAAAAGCCATTTTTGCTTTTTCATATTCTTTTAAAAGTACTTTTCTGTCTACTAAAAAAAACTCTGCATATTCCTCTGCCATATTTTCCATATCCATAGGAATATCTAACTGATGCGTCTTTCCAAAACGGTCAAACAAAGGTTCCAATTTGTGCTCTGTCATACAAAGTACATTCATTAGAGTTGCGAAATTTAATGCCTCACATTTTGTTCCTGTATCAAAAACAAACATTCCGCTTCCCACCTTTCTTTCAACTTCAGAAAAAATCTTCAGTTCCTTTTTTCTTCGCTCCAATTCATCAATATGGAAAATCGTACCAGAGGCATTCTTTTTCAAAGGTTTAATCTTTCCTTCTTTCACAAGTTTATTCAGTCTCTGTACTGTAATTCCCAAAAATTCGGCTGCCTCTTTAGAAAAAAACAATTGATCCGCTAAAACTTCTACTCCATTCATGCTTATCCTCTCCCTTATAAAGAAATATTAATTTATGGGTTTCAAATTGTCAACCCTTAATAAATTGTTTTATAAAATCCGTTTATCAAAACAAGAAAACCTACATAACCGATACCATATTCTGTCGGTTATGTAGGTTCCTTATAAAACAGATTTCTCAGGAATCAGAAACTCTGCCTCGGATTTTTGATCTTAATCGTTCAGATAAATTTTTCTTACCTTTATGCAACAAACGCATTTTCATTGATCTGGTCAATTTATGCTTTCACAGCCTTTACCCAACATAATAAAATACTTTTCCTCTTTTCTATTCCTTTAACCGGATCAAAATCAGTCTTTTCCTTTATTGAATAGCTCGTTATATAAGAAATTTCTTTCAAACGTTCAGCTAATCTTCTGTTTTCATCTGTATCTTCTAGTTCAACACTATGCTTTTTGCTCCTATTACAGAAACCCATATATTGGGGCGACAATCCTTGAAAGCAGTCTCGAAAATCTGAAATCCCCAAAATAAAGCGGTACTTAATCATCAATTTATTTTTTTCTTCTTTCAATGGTAACTTTTCCCACGCAAGATAAAACAATGATTTACTAATATCCACGTTTATGTTAAGCAGACATTGAGCAAGATCAGTAGACATATAATCCTCACCAAAAGTTTCTAAAAGTATTCTTGCCATAGAAGAATCTAACCTCGGAGAACTAAACAATGCTTCCAACAATGTTTCACTCATAGAAATATTTTCTATTAGCTTTCTATATTCTTCTTGATTATATAAAATAAAATCTACACATAAACTAGGATATGTCATTTCTAACTCATCATACATATCAATATTAAAAGGAATATATTTTTTTCTAATCAATATCTGGATTTTCTTTTCGGTGATATTGTTCATTGGAATATCAAATGCTTTTAACTCTAATTTCTGTAATAACTTTTCTAACACAGCATTATCAATAGAGCTCGTAATAATCGCCTTTGTAAATTCCTCGCCTATACATTGATTATCTAAATACTCCAATTTTTGACTGCTTATTTCAAGGTATCGAATCAACTCTGCTGTAAGACCATATCTATCCCAATAGCATTTAATATTTTCCCACTTTACCTTCACTTTATTTTTTTCTAATAATTCATCCCAAAGTTTTTTCACTTGTTTATTTAATTCAACACCGAAACTTCCACAACATATTGAAATATCATCTAAGCAAAATTCCTCATGATTAATTATTTTCAAGCAAAGTTCTGAATCTTCAACGGACCGCTCTAACAAATCTATAACTTGCTCTTTAGACTCTTTGGTATTAGCTTTCGCCAATACTATTGCTTCCACATAATCCTTTAGATTTTCTTGTATATACTTAATCAACGGTGCATATCCCAATGCAGTAGCCACTGTATAATTCTGCGTATCTAATCCCGCAACCATAGACTCATTTATAAATTCTACAATTCTACGGATCATCATGGAATTTAATTGATAATGTTGATCTTCAAAAATACATCTCAAAACTTTTTCTGAAACACCATCAATAGAAATATTCGTAAATACAATCTCTAAGTTTTCGATTAAAGCAATAACTTTTTCATCCGAAATATTCGATAATTGTTGCAATATATCTGGATTTTCTTCTACAAAACGATTCACTTCACAATCACTGTTTAAAGCGATTAACTTCTCTATTTCCACATTATCAATGAGTAATCGTAGATAAAAAAGTTTCCTCTCATACGTCAATGATACCTTTTCCGCAATATAACTCCACATATTTGACCATTTCATCGCCAATAGTCTAGTTAACTTTTCTTTATAATGCGTTTGCTCAATAAATTCATTTATAAAATTCCAACATTCTTCTGTTTCATCTGATAATTGCGTAATTAACGCATCCCTCTTTTCAAGTTCTACCTCTTTAGACAATAACTCTTCCAAAAGAATAAAATTTAAAACACTCTTTTGTTCAAACTCATATACCTGTAAATGCTGTATAACTCTATCAACTTTCGTCAAATTATAATTATACGGCATCCTCTCCATATTTTTAATTGCTAATATGAAGTTCATATCTTCCCTTGTAATGCTTGTTCCCTTAAAATAATTGATATAATTCGCATATTTCTCGTCAATATATCCTCTACGAAGCATAAATACAAGCACTTTATTTTCCCTAACTTTTTCAGATAATACATCACAAACGCCAAATTTTTCTATAAGTTTTTTCAGTGACCATCCAGAAAGTTCATGTACCTTTTTCTTCAATTCCTCAATTTCAGCTTTCATTGAAACAACTGTTTTTTCTTGTACAATTTTCAGATTTATTATTCTTTCATAATACAGTTTAAATATTTTTTGGAAATCATCTATTGATATATCTGCTGTTCGACCATCCCATGTATAATAATAAATAACAACCTTTTTCAAACGTTCCAACTTTGATAAATCGAAAGTGTCTTCCATTATTTTTTTTACATCATACTCCTTATAATAACTTTCATTTATTCTATAAGGAATTCCCTGCCAATTTACCATAGCACCAAACATAGCTGTTTTAAGTTCATTGATTTCGTTTAAGCGATCGTCATTATAGTTTTCTAATCGATCTGTATTCTCATTAATTCTATCCTTCCATTCTGCGCATTGTCTCACAATATAATTTTGTTTATCTATAAAAGCCTGTTTTACAATTCCTCTTTCCGTTTGAAGATTTGCAAAATCTCTTGGATACAAATTTTTAAAAATAATCAATGCCATCATATTTTCATCAGATAGCTTGAGCTCTTGATCTATTAAAATAACCTTTTTATACAATACAAACTCATTATAGATATTCTGAAGGATTCGCATATCCTCTACATATGGCGCTACATCTAATATAAATTCCTGAGAGATTTTATGTGTAATTTCTTTATCTCTTGCTTTTTCAATTTTTTGTAAAAATATCTCTCCTGAATTTGTTGAATTTATAATCGGAATTACTGGGACAATAAAATCAAAAAATTTTGTTCGATCTGTATCCGTAAATATATCATCTCTAATAGCATATACAAAGACAATACGATCTTTTATCCCATCATAATTATTTAATAACGTATTCAGTTCTCGAAGATGGATAAAAATTGAGGGATTTTCTAGACGATCAAGATCTTCAAAAAACACAATGCGATACTTGGTTTCTTCAAAAAAATACACAATCTCATCCATGTTTTTATTAAAAACTGTTTCTGTGGTGGTTTCCGTATTTTTTACTACTGTATCCGCAGGTAACTTAACTTCATCTACTTTAAACCGAAATAACACAGCGCGATATATTCTAGCGATAACCGCACACATGGCAATACAAAACACAATAAAAATCCTAATTGAAATATGTTTTTCTAGTTTAATTTTTTCTCCTGCTTCTTGTATTTTTTCGATTATTGATTGCAAAACATCCGGATAAAATATCCAACAAAGTACTATTAAAATACTTACTCCTAAAATTAAATATGCCCAGATCTTCTTCCAATTAATCTTATGTAGTTTTGGATACCTACTTTGTGGTATCTTTTTATAATTAACTTTATAAAATAATTGTTTTAAAATTCCTAATTCAATTTCATCCCTATCCAATAAAATTCGTTTGGGATTTCCCTCCTCATCTGTTTGATTTTCAATAAACGTTGCCATTGAAATACGAAGAGTTTTCCATTTTATAATTTTATGTTTTTTTAAATATGTTTCAATAATACTACTCTTACCTGATCCATAAGGACCTGCTAAGGCAATATTTTTTACATTTTTTTGTTTTATCGCCCAATGTAATGTATTTAGATATTCCTCTCCATTTTCGATATTATCAATAGGAGCAAGATTCGTAAATTCTGTATCTTTTTTCAATATTTTATTTATCAGTTTTCTAATTTTTTCCCAAAATTTTATCGTATAGATTCCTCCTTAAATTTTCACTCTAATACCATTAGTTTAATATAGGCAGTATGCAAACCTTGGCTTGCATACTACCTATTCCTCTAAATACTTCTATTAGTCTGCAAGTTCCGGAAATACGTCCATCAATTTATCTTTGAGTTTTCCTTCTTTTGCATATTTTAACGTATCACATAATTTTATGTTATGTTTTTGAATTTCTATTTCGTCACCAAATCCCAATATATAAGACAAACAAATCCGATATATGATTTCTGTTGGTGCACAGCCGAATACCTGCTTAGAAAAAATGTGGTTTAATCTTTCAGCACGATCGGGATAAAGCTGTTGC
>ERZ791743.1388-NODE-1388-length-14250-cov-2.723142_pt1 | contig 14250 bp, 18 predicted proteins | sample MGYA00509952_ERZ791743 | MGnify/ENA primary metagenome ERZ791743 (study PRJEB30046, sample SAMN00792040) | human gut metagenome | study: EMG produced TPA metagenomics assembly of the A metagenome-wide association study of gut microbiota in type 2...
TTGCGTGATTCCTTTGACGATCCACTCTTTGTTCGCACCAGCCACGGTATGGTCCCCACAATGCGGGCCAACGAACTTTCTACGCCTGTAAAACAAATCCTCACTGATATCGCTATCCTGCTGAAACCAAATAAATTTAACCCCATGACGGTGGAACTGACTTATACCATCGTCGCAACGGACTATGCACTTAAGGCTGTTGTCGTTCCGTTGATGGCTGAGCTAAAACAACGTGCACCGTATATTAAAATCGCCGTGCGGCCCGTGGACAACGAGCGAATGTATCAGCAGTTGTCTCGGGGTGAAGTTGATCTGGCTTTGATAACACCGCAAACAACCCCCGAAGACCTGCATGGGAGAGCGCTCTATGAAGAAGATTATGTCTGCGTAGCACGACGTCATCATCCTCTGGCAGCGAGTTCAGAAATGACGCTCGAGCAATTTTGCAAACAGGAACATATTCTGGTGTCTTCAGAAGGTAACTTCACCGGTGCTACAGATGAAGCACTGGATAAGCTCAGTCTGAAACGACGAGTAGGCATGTCAGTTAATAGTTTTCAGGTAATACCTGATATATTACGAGTGACTGATATGATTGCAGTTGTACCTCACCGCATGGTCCTGACTAACAACGAACTCATCATTCTCCCTTTGCCCCTGAAAGTACCCGGCTTTACCAAGAGCATGGCCTGGCATGAGCGAACCCATCGTGACCCAAGTCATCAGTGGATTCGTGCTTTATGCGCAGAAGTAAGCCAACATCCCTCGCCCTGATCCTGATATAATTTATCTTATTAAGAATATAAGTAATGACAATTCGCCTTATAACTCCATTGCACCAATAATAACTGTCATCACATTACTGCCGTAATGACACATGCAGTGCACTCATCTATAGCAATTGGAGAAATTTATGAACGCGATTAACTGGCCAGAAGGCTTTGTTCCGGGTTATACCGATAACTTTGTTTCTAATGAAATGATCATCTCAGGTCTGAACGTCAATGATGTTTGGCCGTTCCTGAGTCAGCCATTGCTATGGCCGGAATACTATAATAATTCCGCCGATGTGCGCTTTTATGACAACAAAGGTCCAGAACTAGAAAATGGGGTTCGCTTCTACTTCAGCACGTTTGGTTTCCCAGTTGAAGCTCAGGTTGTGGAGTTTGTTCCACCAGCTGAAGGTAAACCTGCTCGTCTGGCATGGCACGGGTGGGCCGGTGAAAAAGATACCGCTCAACGACTCGATGTCCATCATGCGTGGCTACTGGAGGATCTTTCCGGTCACAGGGTCCGTATCCTAACGCAGGAAACACAGAACGGAGTTCCGGCAAAAGATCTGGCAAATATACGCCCGAACCCAATGCTTAATGGTCATCAGGAATGGCTTGACGGCCTGATTCGAGCATCAAAGAAATAATAAACCGCTTTACACAGTCATATCACTGAGGCTGCACTTCCCCGCAGCCTCAAGAATATTTGCCCGTTTGCTATTGCTCTTGATTACAGGTAAATCATGTAACCCCCGCAAATGACGCCGCGCGGCCATATCAGTAATGTCCCCTCCTGGCACAGGGCGGACGTTCTGATGAAACTGAAGGTCCGCTGTGAGCGAACAGCGGACGGTTCTCAAACTGACAACCTATGTGAATGAGCACTGGCCAACAAACAGAACCCGATTCGTGATTGGTTGCTAGCATCAGGAACGAATACACCACTTTCACTCTTTGCTCGAGACAGGCTTGGGAATTGTAGAAATCAGCGCTTCAGGGTAAGCAACTTCCTGTTTTACTCGCTGCCACTCGGCTCTTAAGATATCTTGCGTGTGTTCTTGTGCTTTAGCAATCAGTCGAATCGTTTCGTTAAGTTGCTCATCAGCTTCGGCTCGTGTTTTCGCACCTTGAGTTTTGCTAAGTCCGACCCGGATGCACTCAAGGCATTGCCGAAGCTTGATGTGCAACTCCTCATTTGGATTTAGCCGGAACATAATTCGGGTGTGTCGTTCCTGATGCTCGCGGTCACGCGCTCCATTCTCCGGTGAGAACTTATCGGCAATTTCCTGTAAAATCTTACCGGCCTTGACTTGGTCAACCGTCCCATCAATATTACTGGCGTCTTCCTTAATGCGTAGATGCGCACGTTGGCGCATGGAATCCCACTTCCAGATGATCTCCTGCGATAAGGCCAGATGGAAGGCCATGTCTGTTCGCAGTTCATCAATCCACTTCTGCCGTTTGTCCGCAACGAAAGAAGCTGTGGTGCGATGTGAAATCAAGTGCTGGAGATCGAGTTGCCTCGCAATCTGTCGCCGAGCTAAATAAGCAATCCAGAACTGAACTGCGATGCCAGCGACTGCAATAATTGCCGTCAATTCAGGTGCGGTTAGTAACATTTGATTCTTCCTTCAGTAGTTAGATAACGTTAGATAGTAATTTTTCGATTATACAAACGTCCGCTTCTGGCACGGAACGGCCTGGATAATTGGGCAGGGGCCCACTGTGAGAGAGGAGATGACACCCTGTTTCACAAAAAGTAGTATTGTTCTACAAGCAGCTTTCATAATGAGGTTTTATGAAAATAAGAAGGTTCCGTAATGGGGATGAAATCTCATTATTTAACGTGTTTTATTCTTCTGTACATACCATTGCATCACACTACTACACACATGAACAAATTGATGCTTGGGCCCCGGCAGAAATCGACCATGAACAATGGGCTAATCACATGAGGGAACTAAGCCCTTTTGTTGTAGAGCTTGATGGTGAAATAGCTGGATATGCAGATCTCCAACCAAATGGGTACATTGACCATTTTTATGTCTCAGGAACCTATTCAGGACAGGGGGTAGGGACATTACTAATGAATTGCATTCATGAGGAAGCGAGGCAACATGGAACTAGTGAGCTTACTTCAAATGTAAGTAAGGCTGCGGAAGCGTTCTTTCTACGACACGGCTTTCATGTAGTGGAGAGAGGTTTTCCTATTTGCCGTGGAATTACATTAGAAAATGCACTGATGAGAAAACATTTGGCTAAATAATAAATAACCTGCAGCAGGCAGCATTGTTTGCCTCATTGAGCTCAACAAACCAGTACAATGGATGTCCGCTCCTTGCACACAGGGGACTTATATGGCACAGCCAAAACTTACATACTCTGATAAGTACTTGAAACGTAATTTAACTCTTTGATTTAAATTCTTTTTTTAATAATGCGTAAACAAATGTATTCTCATATCTTTCCACGCCTTCATCCGTAATAAATGAAACAAACTCTTTAAAGCAACCCTCCTGTCGCATACCAAGGCGGGAGCACAATCTTTGAGAGGACAGGTTGTAGTCTTCAACGTACGCATAGATACGCCTTGCCTGTTTCACGTTAAACAAATATTTAAACAGGGCCCCAACTGATTCTGTTGCATACCCGTACCCTTCATAGCGCTGATTGAAGTGCCAACCTACGGACCACGTATTAGCATCTGGCTCGCCACTATTTTCTGCAAACAGATGGCCAATAAGGAGGTCGGTGTCTTTGAGGCAAACAGCAAATTGGCTTGGATCTTTTGCCCTTCTGCATACTTCATCTACGGCATCCTCAACTGAGTTGAGCGTTTCATCCTGAAAACAGGGAGTACGTGGCGAAGATAGATAATCCAGAAGTGCTAAAGCATCACTCTCTTTAAAAGAACGAAGAATGAGTCTGGGTGAAATGGCTATTGTCATGGCTTGTCGATTCCATTAAAGATTAGTTATATGGTGCTGATTTAATGAAGAATTCATTGGGTGAATATTACTTGCTTCGACATTAACGCCCACTGTCCTGTTTGTAAACAACATAATCATACTTTAACAATTCGTGCTGTTAAGGCGTTGATCAAACTTCTTCATAAGCGTACTGTATAAACATACAGTTTTTGTGGTGGAGGCGCTTATGAAAGTTGAATTAACCATTGATCGTACTAAAGAACTTCCAGAGGGTGCAGTCCCGGCACTTGAGAGAGAATTATTAAAACGACTCCAGAGTCAGTTCGATGAGTGCTGTCTGATTGTGCGTCGCGCAGGTTCCGATGGGTTAAGTGTTTACGGTGGCGAAAAAGAAGCCAAGAAGAAGGTTGAGGAAATCCTCCAGCAGACCTGGGAAAGTGCAGACGACTGGTTTTATTGAAACAGCATGCAGAAATTTTCCAGTTTGGAGGGGAGATTGGTGAAGCAAAAAGAAGAATTACCTAACAATGGCTACGCGATTATCAGATGCAACGATGGGGTTATCGTTGCGAGACTGCACTCATTTCCAGATTGTGACCGCGCTTTGATGTATAGGCGTGGGGATATGGTGTCGTTTACTCCTTTGCGGGACGAAGAAATTATTGGTACACCAACGCTATTTACCCAAATGTTGGAAAAAGCAGGATATCGTGTTCATTTGCCGTCAAGTTAGTTTCAGGCAAGTAAACATTTCAATTTTGAATATAGAGTTGTTGGTGCAGCAATAACTCTATGTTCTCATTCTCGGAATCGACTACATGGCATTCTGTAGATGATCCCCTTTTCATACGTATATCTCCTCCCAACCTACTGTTTTAGAGATAATAAAAAACTACCAATTTTCGTTTTTTGTATCTTTCCACATTGACTTTAAAGCAGCTCGGGAATAGCATAAAACCACTGTATTTATGTACAGTTTATTGATGTTATTTATTGATTTTAAAGTCAAAGAGGAATTTTATGCCTAACGAAGATACTATTAATGTTGATGGTAGTTCTGGCGGTAAAGATAGCGGCATTCATTGGGGTGGCGGCGGTAATGGAGGCGGTAACGGATCTAATTCATCCGGTGCAAACCTCTCTAGTACGCCCGAGGCGCAGAAACCTGCTGCATACGGTGTACCCGCTGTCATCGGCGTTTATGATGGTATGTGGGGTTTTACCTTGTTTACCAAAACGACGCTTCAGGAAGCCATGCAAGCTGCACTTACGCGCCTTGAGCAAGGTGCCGTCGCTGCAGCTCCGCTTGCCGGACGTCTCCTGGGAGCAACTATTGGTGCTCTGATTCCATCTGAGATCGCAAAAGATGATCCCCGTATGATGGCGACGGCTCATCTGGTTAACTCTTTGCCATTTGATAAAGTTTCGACCACTCCCCCCGCTGCATTACCGACTCAGAAAGCTACAGTTGTTCACACTCGAATTGCTGATATTGTTGATGAAGATGGTAAACAGCATATCGCTGTGGTCAAAAGTAAAAACATGCCGATGAGCGTTCCGGTTGTCGATGCGAAACCAACGAAACGCGCAGGGGTTTACACTGCTGGTGTAGTTCCGGGTAAACCAGATCTACACGTGAAAGTTGATACGGGGAAAGCACCGGCTGTATCACAATCAAAAGGTATTCAAAAAGAGCAGGGACAATCTCGTTTCCCGGGGTTCACTTCTGGCCAAAGCACTCACGAAGCCGTGGTTCGTTTCCCTGATGGCAAAAGCCCTCCTATTTATATTTCCGTGACGGAAGTGAGCACCCTTGATCAAGTTAAAAAGCGACAGGAGGAGGAGAAACGTCGTACGCTGGCTTGGGCTTTAAATAACCCGGTTGAGGCTGCAGCTAAAGAAGATAAAGACGCCGGAGATGAGTTGAGTCGTGCTCAAGGCGATATTGTAAAAGCTCAGGCGCGAATTAACAAAGCTGTTCAGGCGATCCCTCTGCGTAAGAGTGAACTCGACGAGTCTAATAAACGTGTAGAAAATGCAAAGAAGTTCGTTCAGGAAACTTTAAAATATGCTCATGACCAGAGTCATCCTGGCCATCGTGTATTCCAGCAAGCTGGTTACCAATTGGGGTTAGCCCAGGAGGATGCCAAAAAACGGCAAACAGCCTACGATGCATCCCTTAAAGAAAAAGTAGATGCTGAGAAAGCTCTGAGTGTTGCTGTCGAAAGCCGTAAGCAGAAGGAGCAAAAGAAAAAGGCTTCAGAGCAAAAACTGGCTGACGAAAAGAAAAAGCCGCGTAAAGGTGCAAAAGATTATGGCCATGATTATCATCCTGTTCCAAAAACTGATGAAATTAAGGGGTTAGGTGACCTGACCAAAGGTGCACCTAAAACACCTAAACAAAATGGTGGCGGTAAACGACCTCGCTGGTATGGTGATAAAAAGAGTAAAATTTACGAATGGGATTCCCAGCATGGGGAGCTTGAAGGTTATCGCGCTAGTGATGGTAGCCATCTGGGCGCGTTTGACCCTGCATCGGGTAAGCAGGTCAAAGGGCCAGATCCGAAGCGCAACATTAAAAAATATCTTTGAGAGGGATTTATGGGCTTAAAAATTCGCATTAGCTGGTTCGATAAGAAGACAGAAGATTTCAAGGGCGAAGAGGTATCTAAAGACTTTGGAGAGGATAGTTCAGTAATGGAGAGCCTCGGTCTTCCAATGAAGGACAACCTCAATAACGGTGAATTTGATATGGATAATGGGTGGGTGCCATTCTTGCAACCGCATTTCCAGAATCGAATTGATACCAGCAAGTTCAATTACTTTGTCGCCTTCGATTATCGTGACAAATGGTAATTTGTCACTGACTATGTAATGTTGAAACCGGGCTTAGGCTCGGTTTTTCTTTATATTGCTACAAATAAATAATGTATTCCTTTCTGTTTTCGTATCACTCTCAACTCTGTTAGACTTAATTCATAGGCCTGAACACCCTATACCTGCTGCGCCACTGGAGACAAACCATGGCGCAAGAAAAGATCAAAATTAATTCCTCACTGACCCTTATTAGGGCCAGCGATTTTCTTTTGCCTCTGCAACTGCAGGAGGTGGCATGAAGAAAAGCTGGTTCACTCACACCGGTCTGACAACCGAAGAAGCCAATGAGCTGGTGGCACGCTATAAGTCTAAAGGCGTTCAGGTCGAGAAAAGCCTTGATATTGACCCTCGACTTTGGATAGTCAGCGCATTACTACCTCAGCAAAAATCCTCAGCTAAGACGGCGCAAAGTATGCGTTCCCGGGCATGGGGGTGATCGTGACCGTCTACAACATCCTCCCGATGGGTAAGCCACGCATGACGCGTGCAGACAAATGGAAAAAGCGCCCTGAAGTTATGCGTTACCGGGCCCTTTGCGATCACGTCCGGCTGCTGGGCATTTACATGCCAGAGTCAAATTCACACGTTACCTTCGTTCTTCCAATGCCGAAGAGCTGGAGCAAGAAAAAGCGCGCAGAGATGAACGGGAAGCCCCATCAGGGTAAGCCCGATCTTGATAACCTGATGAAGTCTTTGATGGATGCGCTCTTCGAAGACGACACGCATATCTGGGATTCAAGGATAACAAAGCTCTGGGGCGAGAACGGGCAGATCATTATCAGGGAGAGCGAGTGATGCGTGCGCTTCTTCAACCTGTGATTGCGCGGGAGCTGGGTGTCGTACTGTTGAAGCCAGGAAGAGAGCTGATGGAGTTGTTCACCGCAGGAAGAGTGCTGATCGAGCGCCAGCCAGAAAGTATGGCCGGGTATCAAACTGGTCGTGTTTCAGATGCGCGGCAGCCACTGGCTGAAAATGAGCAGCTGCGAAGCTTCTTTTTGAATAAAAAGGTACTGACTGCAGCTGGTGGCATAAGCGGGCTTGATTACTGGTTGCTGAAGTATGGTGGCGGACATTGCCAGTGTGCTCACAGTGATTACCACTATCATGAACTAACCATCATGCACCATGAGCCGGGCTCCATCCTGCTTTGTGGCTATTGCGACAATCAGTTGCGAGAGCAGCATACCGAGGCGCTGGCAGAGCTGGCATGCAGAAACGTAATTGCCTTTGTTCTGGATTCTGTTCGTATTTCTCTCGGTATCGACAAAAGCCGCGAGATTTCCCTCCCTGAACTCAGCTGGTGGGCTGTTCGTAAGACTGTAACGGATGCCTTACCGGAATGTTGCGCCCGGGAAGTACTTCGTTTACCTGAAGAAAGCAGGATTGGTCGCGAAAGCGATGTTACGCCTGCAGTACCGGCCACCAGCATCCTTGGGGAATTAGTGTCAGCCGTTGACCTGCCTGATGCTCAGACAGAACCGCTGGTGGGTGTAGTGGTGGATCAAGCGCCGCCTCAGTCTTTCATGCGTCGACCAAAGCGTCTGCGCTGGGAAAGTCGCGATTATCTGAATTGGGTGAAAACACAGCCCTGCGAATGCTGCCAGCAGCAATCAGACGACCCGCATCACTTAATCGGATGGGGGCAGGGTGGCATGGCAACAAAAGCGCACGACATCTTCTCCATTCCACTTTGCCGAAAACATCATACCGAACTGCATAACGACCGCCTGGCATTCGAGCGCAAATATGGCTCGCAGCTGGAAATGATCATTAGAGTGCTGGACCGGGCCTATGCGCTCGGCGTTCTGGCGTAAGGAGCTAATTAGGATGACACCACGTCAACGCCGTAATCATATTGAAGCCCTGGGCAAAGCAGCTTCTGCGCCACGCAAAAGCTGGTTAGGTAAAAGCATGCTCCTGACCAGTATTCAATCCGCATGGATTAAGTCTCTACTGACAACATGGGGAGACGGGGTAAGCGGTGGAACAGTCCCACGATTGCCTCGCGCTCATGCATGCTGGGATGTTCTTAAGGGCGGGCGATGGTCGGATAAGGCATTGTCTCGCTTTACAGCTGCACTAGAACAAGCTCGAGCAGAGGGATTCAGAGGGCCGCAGGCGTTAAATCGTGCTCACGCCATTTTGTGGCCACAGCCCGCCACCAGCATCATTGATGAAGCTATGCACAATGATGACGTTGATTTTGTCGAGCAGTCAGTGCTACAGGCGCTTGATGTAAATGACCCGGTTTATATCGTCGGTCTGCAGTATTACACCACACGCAAAAAAATCTCAGACATTACGCGGGAACTGCAGTCTATCGCACCGTGGCTAACGGATTGGGAGGCCAGAAAACGAGTTCGCTGGTGCCTGGAGATATTCAGGGCGAAGGTCTTTTTATCTACGCGGAAACTCATGGCTAAGCAGAGTTGAATGATTGGGTTTTAACTTTTCGTGCTCTAATTCTATTTATATATTGAAAATGAGCCAGGAATTTAGATAATTCATTCATGCTTGGCAGAGCTGCGCCGCGATGGCAGCGAACTTAAGCGACAATTTGAAAATAACAAAAGCCCCGCCAGTCGGGGCTTTTGCTTTACGGCGATACGACAGGGGTATTCGCGAGGTGCATTGCATCAGTACCCCTGTCATATCGTCGGTTTTCATAAGACCTTATTGTTGCAAGGGTAGTTTCGCTTGTGTATTATCTCGCTCCCGGCCATTTAGAGCCGTGGTTAGAGCGTCTACTCATAATCGCCCGGTCGTTGCTTCAAGCCCAATAAGGGGCACCAGACCGCCATTAGCTCATCGGGAAGAGCAGGCAGCATTGCTGTTGTTATTGTGCGAGATTCGAGGCCCCGATGGCGGTCCAATGCCGACTTAGCTCAGTAGGTAGAGCAACTGACTTGTAATCAGTAGGTCACCAGTTCGATTCCGGTAGTCGGCACCATTTAGAATTCTTTAACGCAGGATAACCAAACTTTGAAATTTAACCCTACTCAGGCTGCCTGATAGGCGTCATTTGTATCGTGGTTTCGCTATGTGGTACTGCTTTTCTTGTCCGGAGCATTTTATTCAGTTCGTTTTGAATGAACGCTGCTTTTTATTAGACCGCTGCATAAAAACTGACCTTGGGGTTTAGTGTTCATTCAAAAGCATCTCGTCGAATCCAATTTATCAGGGGTGGTTTGTTGGATGAGATGCCTCTCAAATTTATGCATTTAAGCGATTATGTGGCTTAAGACTCCAGACAGTAAGGATAGATGCCATATTTGGCATGCAAAAGCCAGGGAAATTGAAAAGAAAAAAAGACGAGGGACTCTACAGGCGACATCACATCCCTCGACAAAAAATTCCCTTCTACTTCTTATTAGATGAGAACGGGGGGAGTGAATTTAGGATTTAACAGTAAAAAACGCAACGGTAAAATGCATAATTTCTGTTAAGTGATTGAAAATCCGTCGGCAATTGGCATCTGTTCTGTTTGACCGGCCTGTTGAGTACCCAGTAAACTTTGTTTGTGGTGAATCCCCCTAAGCGGTGGGGCGTTCCAGTCAACTGCTGTCTGCAGGTATGCGCGCGGCTTTACTGACCAAGGGTAAGGTCACCGGGAGGCACCCGGCACCATGACAATAACTACAACCAGTTTAAAACTCTTTGAAAGCCTGCCAGAAATGGTAGGCTATTTTTTTGACGAGATTAGATTGATTGCTAATATGTTATTGTGAGTTATGCCACCTGCGACATGTTTCAACTATGACAATTCGCCTTGATACAGCGTTTTGTTTAGCAGCCTGTATACCTCATGCCTACCTTACTTGCTTTATAAGTTTTTTCGCCTGCTAATGTAGCAGGCTTTTTTTTACTGATATATTCCAGTTCAATGCTACTCTTAAATGATAGATCAACTCATGCTGTAAGGGCCTTATAAGCATTTGCCTCATTGTTTTGGTTCAGGGAGGTGTGTATGAATCTTGATGCATATCAGAAGCTTGCCAAACATTTGCTGAGATTGGTTGAAGTTCAGAAATTAGAGGGTAAAGACTACTGTGTAGTAGAGCATAAAGTACTATGCATCACTGCCGCGGCAATTGAAGAACTCTTGGCCCAGCTTAAGTTGAACAAAGAAATAAAAAACAATTAACTTATCCACCTTATAAAAAAACCACCTTTAATGGTGGTTTTTTTATGTCTGTTAACACTCGCAGCGTGCGAGGTGAGAGAAATGAAAATGAATGACTCAGGAAATATCTTCACGCAGTTCTTTGCGTGGGTAGCTGCTGTGGCCTCAGCTATTGGATTTACCACTCAGGATCTGGTTTTCATGTTCTTTGGCGCTACCGGTTTACTTATTTCTCTTGCCTCCTACCTCAACGGGCGTGTTGATGCGCATCGCAGGCGTAAAGAGGACGAGAAGCGAACAAAAATGGTCAATGACTACTTGAAAGGCGTTAGTGACAAACCCCTTCACGAACGTCCTGCTGCTGCAAGCGTGGTCGTTGAGGCATTACAAAAGGAAGGTGAGTGATGGGAACCAGAGGAAAATTGAGTGCGACAGTTCTGGGGCTGGTACTGGCTGGTGCGCCTGCATCAGTCATTCTCGATCAGTTTCTGAAAGAGAAAGAGGGTAACAGCCTCACGGCGTACAAAGATGGCAGTGGTATCTGGACTATTTGCCGTGGTGCCACAATGGTTGATGGTAAACCGGTTGTGCAGGGCATGAAATTGACTCAGGCCAGATGCAATCAGGTGAACGCCATCGAACGAAATAAGTCTCTGGCGTGGGTTGACCGCAATATTAGGGTACCGCTTACCGAACCGCAGAAAGCCGGGATCGCATCTTTCTGCCCGTACAACATCGGACCGGGTAAGTGCTTTCCGTCCACGTTCTATAAGCGCATCAATGCCGGTGACCGAAAAGGGGCCTGTGAAGCTATCCGCTGGTGGATTAAAGACGGTGGCCGCGACTGCCGACTAACCAAAGGTGAGAAGAACGGCTGCTATGGGCAGGTCGAGCGGCGCGATCAGGAAAGTGCGCTGGCGTGCTGGGGGCTGGACCAATGAAAATTAATCCGGGTCTTATAGGCGTTGTCGTTATTGCTGTACTTTCGGTCGCTCTCGTTAAGAGTTGCTCCGACGCCAGTAGCCTTCAGAGCGATAATGACGTTCTGCGAAGTGACAACTCTATGCAGGGGCAGGTGATCGCCACCCAGGCATTCAACTTCAATCGGTTCAATCAGGTTGCGGAACATGCCAACAGGCTTAACTCCCTGATCGACACCAGCACCGAAGAAACCGAAATCGAATACCGGGAGATTCTCCGCCGTGAAAAAACCTGTGATCTGCCTGTTCCTGCTGACATTGCTGGTGGGCTGTACGAATACGCGTACCGTTTACGTTCCAGCGCAATGCACGCCGATACCGACACAGTTGACGAAGCCGATGATCGTGCCGCTGCCACCAGCGCAATGACATATTGCCAGGCCGTTCTCTGGATTAAGCCTCTGTTGGCCGTTATTGAGAAGGGTAACAACAACTTCGCGGGCATTAGGCAGATAGAGCTGGAAAGAAAAAACTAGGGATGGCTCGTCCTTGAACACACGGGTATTCCTGAACGACGGCTTTACCTGACATAGCAAAGCACCATTAAATTTTAGAAAAGACTCGATATTTAACAAGCGAAGCACCGCATTGTAAAAAAATGCCCTCACAGGGAGGGCTACCAGAGTCTCAGTTTCACTTGCTCTTTTTATGGATGTTTCCCTGGAGTTGGCAGTCTCCACATCAGAGTCCTTAATAGCGTGGCACTTACCTGTGAATCAGCAAGCGTAAGCGGGAGCAATTGAGAACTTTCTTAGACCCGGCATATAGTTATGGATGAATCAGGCAAAGCCGCCTGCTGGTATGAGAAGGACATAGCAAAAGAAGCAAGCTCGTGATGGAAGAAGTTGCTGAGCGATACAAGTCAAACGAACATTCAATTTGAAGATATTGGACAGCAGAAGTTTAAGGTTAGAAAGATATAAAAATGTTGTGGATAAACGCTATCATTGGTGTATAACCCAATAAAAGAGTACAATTCGAATGTTCATCTTAAATGAAGACATCAATGACTTATTGTTTTTCCTCAGTCTTTCATCAGCATTAGTTTTTTTGAGCTTAATGCTGATTTCATATGGACTTCAAAGGAAAAGAGTAATGATCATTTGTGTTTTCCTTTTGATGATTTCAAGTGTTACTGCGGTAATGCATTTTTGAACCATTAATCCCGGTTACAAGGATGGCAATAGTGTTGTCAGTCGTGAAGGGTTCGACCTTAACAACTTTTGTTGTTGGCCTGTCGCCTGTCCTCTGCCTGATATTATTTGCGCAGTCGATTTACATGTTCAAATTGAGCTACAAGACGCTGGCTAAAACATTGATGATTTTAGCTCTAGTTTTAGGTCTGTTTTATTTTGTGTTAACAAATATTTTATCTGCCAATTTGATGTAGGGCGTTCTAAAAATATTCAATCATTAACTTTAGTGCTTCTTTTGATTGCCTTGTATTGGTATGAGGCAATTAAACTTGGGGGTATATCACCATGCCTAAGATTTATATACTCAATTAGCATTCCAAATATGCCTCGTTAAATCTGGGCTTTAATACTCTTATCGCACGTGCAACGTGCTGAAGCTTGGCGGGTTGAAATGAAGGCAGCATAGAAGCCCGAACATGAGATTTACCTGAGCTTTCCCTGAGCTTTCCGGGTCCTTTCCGGCTATCTGACATCTTATGGTGCGGCGACCTCGTAGCCTCTCGCTGTTCATGAAGTTCTGACGGCAATCTTTGCTTCCTTTTGTATTGTAACTTTGTCTGATCCCTTACTGCAGTTATCTCATCAATTATCCCCTCTGGCGGATATAGCGAGTTTCGCTGGGATCGACACATATGAACAAATTTAAACATAAGGCTGGTTGTTAGTTATGCCCTCACGTATCAAAAGGCCATGCAGGCACAAAGGCTGTGCTGCCCTGACAAATGATTCAAGCGGCTACTGTGATGAACATCGGCAGCAGCATGCCGGTGAAGGATGGCGTAACTATCAGACCGGTAAAAGCCGACAAGAGCGTGGTTACGGGCGTCCCTGGGAAGTCAGGCGTGCACGTATTATCCAGCGAGATAAACATATCTGCCAGGAGTGTCGACGCGCTGGGATAGCAACCCGAGCGAGTACCGTCGACCATATCCTGGCTAAGGCTCACGGCGGAACGGACGATGATTTCAATCTGGAGGCGTTATGCTGGCCATGCCATCGAACCAAGACTGCAAGGGAGCGGATCCGGTGAAACTCGGCCAGTCAGCGCATGGGGAGGGGGGGATCAAATCCTCAACCCCTTTCGCTTTTAAGGACTGCCGCTCCCGGTAGTTTTTTGCGCGTGAGAAATAAGAATTTTTTTTTGATGATTTTTGAGTACCGGAGTGAGATCGCCGGGTGGAGGCCGTAAGCCGAAGAAGACCGGAACGCAGGTCAGTTCTCTGACTCGTGCAGTTTCACCGCCGGATGAACTGCTGGGTGAGATGGCGATCGATGCCTGGAAACGAACCTGTAAAATTCTGATTAATCGTGGTTCGTTTGAAATGGAGGACTGCTATCTGCTGATGGAATATTGCAATACGGTGCAGCTCC
>ERZ791743.1400-NODE-1400-length-14100-cov-17.421289_pt1 | contig 14100 bp, 15 predicted proteins | sample MGYA00509952_ERZ791743 | MGnify/ENA primary metagenome ERZ791743 (study PRJEB30046, sample SAMN00792040) | human gut metagenome | study: EMG produced TPA metagenomics assembly of the A metagenome-wide association study of gut microbiota in type 2...
TTAGTTTTATTTTTCAGGTGACGAGGTATCAGGTGACGAGTTGACGAGGCACTTGCAATTGATAATTGACAATTGAAAATTATCAGCTGTCAATTGTCAATTTTCTAGTCCCCTTGTCAACTACAATTTAAAAATTCTCTCCATCAGTTTCCATTTCTCGTTAGCGGCCTGTCCGGGTGCAGCCTTCTGGTACTTGGCCATGTGCGCTTCCCATTCCGCCTGGCGTGGCAGCGTAGCCAGCCGTGCATAGTCACGTTCCATATCAAACTCGTCTGTTGTATCCATAATCATGAACAGGCGGTTTCCGTGGATATAAATCTGCATATCCAGGATTCCCACTTCGCGGATTCCCGCCTTCACTTCCTCCCATACATGGGCATGCTCCTCCACGTACGCCGCAATCAGCTCCTTGTCGTCGTAGAGATCCAAAGTTTGGCAATATCTTTTCATATTATAATATATTTCAGAGTTTTACGAAAATAAATTCACATACTCTTGCCGTGTTTCATACACAGCGAATATAGTAAAAAAACGAGAAAGACAAGCACGCTTTATCGCTTCTCTTCCAGAAAAGAAAGAGAACATAGCATTCAAACAAAAATAATCCCTTATTTTTGCCGAAGTAATTACAAGAAAAAAATAAAATGAAACCTTCCCTTTTCGAACGTGTCTTTCTCAGTATACTTTCCTTCTGTCAGAAAGTCTTCTATAAACTCATGGGCATCAGATAGCCCCCTTTTTCATCAGTTTGGCTGAAATAAACTGCGGAATCTTCGACAAGATTTTCATCCCCAGTGTCAGATACGGCGAGAAACCATGACTCCGGTACATCCTCAAGTCCTCCGCCCATTTCTGCTTCATTTTTTCCGGATCCGTAGACAGTCCTCCCATTCTCATTCTCACGATATATTCATCCAGATACGCCACCTTCAGGTTACCCTCATACAGATAGCGCACCAGGAAATCCGAGTCCGCCGCAATCTTGAAACTCTCGTCATACAATCCCAGTCGCTCTATACACTCCCTTCGGATATACACCGTAGGATGCAGCGGCAGCCATCCCCGTTTCATTTTCCCTTTGCTGTACGAACCACTAATCCAGTTGCGCACCACCTTCTGTGTATCCTTGGCATCCACAAACAGTCCGTTGCCATACACCAGGTCCGCACCCGTTTCCTCAAACTTCCGTACAATATGCGCAATCGTTTCCTTCGAAAATAGGAAATCATCCGAGTGAATCAGTCCGATGATATCCCCCGTAGCCCTTTTCAGGCCCTTGTTTATACCCTCATACATACCGCGGTCGCGTTCCGATACCATTTGAGCAATCCCCTCCTTATAGCGTTGAATCACCGCCCACGAGTTGTCTTTCGACGCCCCGTCTATCACGATGTATTCTATGTCGGGATACGTTTGCGAGAGTACACTCTCTATGGCATCTCCTATGGTTGCTTCGCGGTTGAAGCAAGAGGTGATGATAGATACTTTCATATTTATAAATGATATTTACTTATTTGTAAACCATTGTTTTAATTTTTCTTCTATAAGATTTTCTGCATTCCCTTTCTTCAGTTTTTGGAATTGAAAATTCTTAGCATGTTCTATTTTAGCAGGGAGCTCTTTTTCATCAAAAACTCCTACTACACACCCCAATTCATCCAGTTTTCTAATCAGTTGAAACTGGTCGTGAATATGCTCTGTTTTATCAAACCGTGGAATTACAACAATTTTTTTTTCTTTATCCATTGCTTCCGATATAGCCCCCCATCCACCTTGTAATATCAAGAGGCTCGCTTTATCAATATAGCTCTGCATTTCATCTTTTGTACAAAACTGAAAAGCATGTGCATGCTTATAGGGATAATTCGTATATCCTGTTTGTACGATTACCTCTTCATCGGTTGTTGCAGCCCATTCATCTACAGCTTTAGCCATTCGGTAAAAGGGCATATCCATTGTTCCTAAGCTTGCAAAAATCATAATGTACCAATATAAGTTGCGTTTGGAAAAATCTGTTTCATCTCTTCCCATTGTACTAAGAACACATCTGCATATTTTTCTATCCAGACAGGTGTTTTAGATGCATGGGTTACATCTGCTGCCGAGTTGATAAAGATTATTTTAGTATGCAATAATTTTTTTGCAAAAAAAACCGTAGGAACAGTTACTCCTGCTCCAGTTGTAATAATTACGTTCGGTCTTTTAATTATTAACCAAAACAAAGCTTGTAGGCAATTTACTATCAGTGTCCACTTTTTTTGTGGTTGAAAATTAGTCAGAAAAACATGTTCTTTATCTTTCAGAAAAGCCTTTGTCGATGTGGTTTTCAGTGTCAGCCAATAACAATCCCATCTTTCAGGAATTGTTCCTATAGCCAACTGTAATTCTCTTAAATGTCCACCGGCAGAGCAGGCAAGACAAATTTTGGGACATTTCATATAATTATGGTTTTAAGACTCTTTTTTTGATGAATTGGGCTGGATTGCCGCCCACTATATTATAATCTTCCACACTCTTGTAAACAGAAGCAGTAGCTCCTACAATAGCAGCCTTACCTATGCAGACACCTAAGCTAATAAAAGCTTTGGTTCCAATCCACGCTTTTTCTTTTATCCATATTGGAGCCGTAATCAGAGAATCATCTGCTGTGTTCAGTTGGTTCACTTCGTGAGAAGCCGTACACAAATAGCTATATTGGGATACAACTACATCGTCTTCCAATACCACCCAGTCTTGATTATAACATATCGTGTTAGGACCTAAACAAGCCCGATGTCCCATTTTAAGCTTCCACGGTGCCCATATTTTAGCCGATGAATAAACTTCGGCGTCCCATTCTACTTTAGCTCCAAATAGTTTAAGTATACAAAGACGCCATATGCGAAATAACTTTGTGCCAAAAGGTCTGAATAAAAAGAGAACTATGATATTCCAGAAGACTCGTTTTAGTTTGTTTGATAAGGAAACATGGCCTGGAGTATGTTTTGATAAATCCATATATTAGAGATATAAAAATTGAGGTTTAGTTTGAGAGGATAGTATCCACTCGTATACAGATTTCATCTTTTCAGCAATTGCTTCTACAGAATAATTCTCTTTTACAAGCAGCTTTCCTCTTTCTCCCATTTCTTTCAATTCAGTCGAAGAAAGAGCCTGCCGTACTGCTTCTGTAATTGCTTTCTGCTTGTATTCTATCCACCATCCACACTGATGTGTTTCCAGTTCTTCCCATGGTGCACCTTTGGTTGCAATACAAGGAATACCTCTTACCAAACCTTCCAAAATTACATTTCCTAAATTTTCAAATTCACTGGGCATAGCTAATACAGATAATGAGGCAATGGCTTCATCTTTTTCTTTGCCCGATAAGAATCCTGCAAAACGTACATTGGTTAGTCCTAATCTGCTTACTTCTTTTTTTAGGAAGGTTTCGTATTCTTTATCTCCTCCTCCTATAATCAGCAACTCTGCATGGGCTGTTTCTTTACGTAATTCAGCGAAAGCATAAATCAAGCCCTCCACATTCTTTCTTGGTGATAGTCTTCCCAAATACCCTAAACGGAATACATTATCTTTTTTTGTTTCTTTATATTCTTTAATCTCAATTGGGTTAGGGATAATGGCAATAGGAGAGGTCACTCCTAAATTTCGGCAATGCTCCATTTCTTCTTTGCATGTCACTTGTACACAAGCTGCACGATTCAAATCATCCAATAGCCGGAATTTCAAAGAGAGTTCTTTGAAGAATTTATTCGATTTTTGTATATCTTGCGGATAAAGCATTCCTCTGGGGGTAATCAGATAAGGCTTTCCTTTTTTACGTGCGATATCTGCCAATGCATAAGTAGGATACTGCCATACTCCTTGTGCATGATAAATATCATATTCACCCAATTTTTCAATTTCTTTTTTCAATGCAGGTGAATAAGCCATTTTATGCTCCCACGGAGCTTTGGCAAAATGAACCGGGATATTTTCTCCTCTCAGTCTGCCGGTAGGAGAAAGTGGATACATAATAATCTCTGCTTCTACTCCTTGCTGGCGTAAACCGTATAAAGTATAATAGGTACTCATGGCAGGACCACCGGCATTTACATCCAATGTACCTGTATGTAAAACTTTCATTATTGTCTGTTTTTATAGATTAATCTCTACGGAAAATATCACGAGTATACACCTTCTCTTTCACATCATCCAGACAGTTGTCATATCGGTTAGCGATAATAGCCTGAGCCTGTTTTTTAAACTCATCCAAGTTATTAACTACCTGTGAGCCAAAGAAAGTGCTACCGTCTTCCAACGTCGGTTCATAGATAATTACTGTTGCACCTTTCGCTTTGATACGCTTCATTACCCCTTGAATAGAACTTTGGCGGAAGTTATCGCTGTTCGATTTCATGGTCAGACGGTATACACCGATGGTACAAGCTTTCTCTTCCGAAGGATTATAATCCCCACGGTTGTAATAATCATAATATCCCGCCATGTGCAGTACGCGGTCTGCAATAAAGTCCTTACGGGTACGGTTCGATTCCACAATCGCCTCAATCAGATTTTCTGGTACATCCTGGTAATTAGCCAACAGCTGTTTTGTATCTTTCGGTAAGCAATAGCCCCCATAACCGAATGAAGGATTGTTATAATGAGAACCGATACGAGGATCCAAGCTGATACCCTGAATAATCGCCTGTGTATCCAAGCCTTTCATTTCTGCATAGGTATCCAGTTCGTTAAAGTACGATACACGTAGAGCCAGATAAGTGTTGGCAAACAGTTTCACAGCCTCCGCTTCTTTCATTCCCATAAAGAGAGTATCGATATTCTCTTTCAAAGCCCCTTCCTGCAAGAGACCTGCAAAAGTATGAGCTGCCTCTTCCAGATGTTCTCCTGCAATGGAAGCAATCGCTTCATTTTCTTTATCCTGTCCTTTGATAACTTTCGGAATACCTACGATGATACGGCTGGGGTAGAGGTTATCATACAATGCCTTGCTTTCACGCAGGAACTCCGGAGAGAAAAGCAAATTGAATTTCTTTCCGGCAAGAGCAGGAGTATTTGCAAATTTCTCTGCATATTTCACATACAGACTGCGGCAGTAACCTACAGGAATGGTACTTTTAATCACCATAACGGCATCCGGATTTACTTCCAATACCAGATCAATCACTTCTTCTACATGGCTGGTGTCGAAGTAATTCTTTACCGGATCATAATTGGTAGGAGCTGCAATCACTACAAAGTCTGCATCTTTGTAAGCCGCTTTTCCATCCAATGTAGCAGTAAGGTTCAGTTCCTTTTCTGTCAGATACTTTTCGATGTATTCATCCTGTATCGGGCTGATACGATTGTTGATTTTCTCTACCTTTTCAGGGATTACATCTACTGCTGTTACTTTATGATGTTGTGCTAGGAGTGTGGCTATTGATAAGCCTACGTAACCGGTTCCGGCTACGGCGATACTTAAATTACTTGGATTATTCATAATTGTTGTTATTTATCTTTATAAGTATCTCCCCATATTTTAGTAATTAAAGAATCAGGAAGAATATTTAGTATATAGATGAATGTTATAAATTCTATTGCATTGATAATTCCATAATGCTTTTTTCGGAAATAAAAATTGATAGAAGGAGGAGAACCTAATGGTGAGTATAGTTTTTTAAAACGATTTTTTAGAGTGGTATTCCATTTTCTTATTCTACAAAAATTATTACTATAACCCGCAGCTATGGGAGTTCTTGTAGAATAGACTTTTATATTATTTTTTATGGCAGTTAATCCGTAATCTACATCTCCTAAATCATGATGGAATTTAGGGTCAATGATTCCAATTTTATTAACTACATAAGCAGGAATTAATACTACGTTTCCATTCATGAATGTAATTTCTTGGGGAGTTTTATTCGGTTGAATTAATTTTTTGTTCTTATCACTTCCACCATATAAGATCTTTGTTTTTTCAAAGTTTTCTATTAGTCCGGAAACGATGCATTGATCTTGTCCATAAGTCATACATTCCGTTAATTCTTGTAGGAAAAAAGGATAAAGTTCAACATCGTCATTCAGCCATAAATAAAAGTCATAACTACCTTTTATCGCTTCTTTCCATGCAGTATACATTCCTCTACTCCAGAATAGATTTCCATTTCCTTGTATAATGTGTACTTGAGGATACGTTTGTTTGATTGCTTCTGAAGTTCCGTCTGTGGAACCATCATCAACTAAATAAACATGACAATCCGTTACAATGCTGAATAGAGATTTTAGACAGGCTAAAGTCTTATTTCTTCTATTGAAACACGTTAGTAGTACTGCTATTTCCATGCTTTACTAATTTATTTGTTTTATAAATTTTGCTGGATTACCTGCATAAATGCACATTGGAGGAATGTCATGGGTTACTACGCTACCAGCTCCTATTACTGAGCCTCTTCCAATTGTAACACCTTTTAAAACAATGGAGCGAGCACCAATAAAGACATCATCTTCAATATAGATAGGTTTTGATTTTGTTTTTGTATGGTCATTTCTTTCATCTGGATGTATTGGATGAGCATCTGTGTCACAAATTACACAACCAGAGCCAATTAGTACATTATTTCCGATAATAATGGAGGTAGCAGCAGAAAGAGTACATCCTGAAATACCTACATTATCTCCAATGATAATTTGAGAGCCTGGTGTACGAACATTAATTACATTTGGCTGAATTATACCAAAAGTATTCCATGCAATATTGGCTTGGGCGTGGAAATGATTCCCTATTTTTATTGTAGATGGCTTATTAAATATATTTGGTTTAAAAACTAATAATTTCCCATTTATAATCCATGAAGAATTAAAACCAATACCAGCTCTTAGGCATTTAAAAAAAGTTATATATTGCTCTTTTTTTATGCGTATGTTACGAAGTATTTTTTTTAGTCTATCCATTTTGTTTTTTATAAATGTATTTAGATATTTATTCATTGAATAAATCATTAACTCTAACCCCTTCCTTTATGAACTTGGCAGGTAGTCCTGCTATTAGCGAGAAAGGAGGAAGTGATGTATAATCTTTGTTACATAAACTATTAGAAGCTATAATACAATTATCTGGTGTTCGAGTTCCTTTCATAATATTTACTCTGTTTCCGAACCAGTTATAGGATCCAATATTTATAGAAGTATTCATTTCTAATATTTGTTTTGTTTTAATGAATTCAATTTGATGAAAATTTGTATCAAATATTTGACTTTCCCAACTAATATCTATATGATTTCCCATAATAATTTCTTTTTTACAATATAGTTTACAGGAGGCACCTATTCTTACTTTATTACCGAAAATCAGTTTACTATTTTCTCCAAGGTGAATGTATGATCCAATCCCTATTTCGGATATCCCATTTAGATAAATAGTACTTCCTTTATGTAAATCAATAATAGTTGGATTATGTGGAAACATATCACTCCCTCTACTTCCAATTTTAAAAATTCCTCTATAAAGTTTTATATCGGGGGGGATTATTATTCTACCTTGTAAACATTTAAATTGGACTTTATAATAGAAATCAAAAGGAAAGTGAATAGCTTGTTTGAATGGTAGCATTTTAAGGTTAAAGTAGATAATAGCAAACCAATTGTGTTGTAATATTTTTTTTATTAATGCCATAGTTTGTTGTTTTTGATAATAGAAATAATATCATTTTGATAACATTGCCATGATCTTGAAGAAGCTGTTTGCAAAGCATTTTTTCCATTGGTTTCTATTTCATTTGGATGCTTTAGTAAATATAGTATTTTTTCTTTAATAGCTTTTGACGATCTTGAAGGTACTATCCAGCCATTTACTCCATCTTGTATAATATCTATTGAACAGCAATGGTCTGTAGCTATTACGGGGGTACCTTGTGACATTGCTTCCGAAACTACCATACCAAAACCATCACTTAGGGTTGGGAATAATAGAATATCATTTTCTTTCATTTCTTTTAATACCTGTTGATGAGATTGGGAGCCAAGATATTTGTGCTTTTTGAGTTCTTTGGATAAATGTTTTGATATGTTGCCTGAGCCAATAATAGTTAATTCAACTTGTTGTGATAAATCATTTACGGCATCAAACATATAAGATAAGCCTTTTAATTGATGTAAACCTCCTACGTATAGAATTTTTATTTTTCCATCGATTGTTCTATATTTTTTGGGAGATATGGGAGGAAATCCATACGGAACAACATGTATTTTCTCTTTATTAAATCCGAATTTAATAAGGCTTTTCTGAAGATATGTACTTGCAACTATAATACAATCTGCTAAATTTAATTCTTCATCGATAATATGTAGGTTTTCTGATTTATTATAAGTGTGAATATCATTAGCCCATAACGAATTTTCTTTTTTTTCTTTTTGAATGATTTCTATAAGGTTTTTGTAGTATTCAATTGGTAATTCATAAAAACATTTAATATTGTGTGTTTTGCAGACTTTAAAAATTTCTAACGCTCCATGTGTGTAACAATAGACCGCATCTATTGTTTTGTATTTTTTAGATATGTATTTAGCTACTTTTTTATTAATTGAAATATTGATACTTCCAGAAGAAATATTTTTTAGTCCTATTCGTGGTAATATATTGGATTGGCGGATTAATTCTCTTATTGGGTAGATACTTGTTTTATTTTCTAGGGAAGAATCATATTCTCTTTTTAGAATCTTAATAAGATGAAACTGTTGAGCCAAACGGTATATATGCGTTTGTGGAAATACAGCAAATGTAGTGTGAAAGCTATGCAGCATATTGTGCTGTGATAAACCATTAAGAATACCTCTGACATTTTGATTACCAAAAGGGTGATATACTAAGATTTTCTTTTCCATATCTTTTTCTGATTTATTATTGTGAGTGAGAATGCAACAGTTATAAGGGTGAATCCTAAAGGTACGGTACCTCCTAAAGGACCTTGTGGTAAGAAAAATAAAGTACAAGGAAGAAATATAAGAGGCATTATATCTGCTTTATTGCGGGCTATGATGAAACTTTTAATGGCAATTTTTAGTGTTAAACATAGGCGTAATAAAATAAAACATCCTCCAAGTAATAATCCTGATTCATAAATTATTCTTGTCCAATCTTCATCGGTAATCATATTAGATTTAATCATACTTAATCCAACTCTGGTACCAGTGCCAATTCCGTATCCCCATGTGGGAACATCTAAGGTCCAAGGTCTGAACATTGCTCCAAACCACCTGTTTCCAATGGTTCCTTGCAGAACATCTCCTTCGGAGTTTTGTGCACTTTCGAATCGGGATAAAAAAACTTCAAGAAATAATTGTACAGATTCTATTTGTAATAATATAGGAATAACTAATATTAATATGAGAATAGAGTTAGCTAATTTTTTTAAAGATTTACCTGTGAGGAAAAGTGCAAGAATTAAAAATAAAATAATTACAATAGTCTGAAATAAATGGGTTCTTGATATAGATAATGGAATTGTGATTAAATACATGATGATTGCACTAAAGAGAATACCAGGTTTGATAGGAGCAAACAACTGTGCTTTCTTATCAAAAATATATGTAACTAGAAAAGTACATACAAGTCCTTGGAAGTTAATATACCCTTGCGTGAAAGAAAAAATGGCAGCAGGGCGATAATATCCCATTGCTCCTCCAAATCCAGAACCTTCTAAACTACCTCCAATACCTCTATTGACCCATGCTGATTGGGGTGAAAAAAACTGTAACATGACTAGTATTGTCATCGGTATCGATAAGTAAATAAAGATTCTTCCGATAAGGTAAATATCTTTGATTGTAATAATTTTACTGACTACGAATATGCAGGGAATATATAACATAAAAATTCTAGCTCCAAATACTATTACTGGTAACTTTTCATGAGGCATTACCATTGAAGTTATTACCGCAATAAAAGATAGAATTATAGAGGTTTTTGCATATCCTGATGTTAGTAAATTTTTTCTAAATCCTTGAATAACCAATAATAAGACAAAAGGATCTCGAATAACTAATAAAGGAGTGGATAATGAAGGAAGAATCCATTTTCTAAGTGCGCCTTCAATTATTAATAAAATTAGATAGATAAGAAGTAGTTTCCTTTCAAAATAATAAGGATGCTTCTTATCATCGACTAGTATCATTTGATTCATTTTTTGAAGTATAGTTTGTGTTAATGCTTTTTATATTTTGTTAATAGTATAGCTATAGAGCCATTAATTGTTTTTCTTTCTGATTTGGATAATCCTACTATGTAAATAATCACAGTAAGCAATAGGCTATTTAAAATAAATAAAGAACATAATCCTTCAATATTATTGTGACAAATAAAATCTAAGAAATAACATCCTATGCAAGAGATTACAGCGACTGATGAAGTTGGAAAAATAATCAGTTTAATAATTTCTTTTATTTTCAGTACCGATACTTTGGAAGCTAAAAGCACTCTCAAGGAAGCGGTCAGTATATCCATTCCTACAATAGATACAATAAGCCATATTGCATTTTGGCTGATGTGATAAGACCAGTAGCTTACGGGTAAGACTAAAAGATAGAAACTTTCCGGTATCAGCATAAAATTTCTGATTTTATTAGTGGCTAATATGGCTGTTCGAATAGGCTCAAAGGCCGCATATAGTAAACTGATAAAAACGATGCATTGGGCAAATTCTACAGTATAAGGGGGTAAGGAACTGCCCAACCAAAGCTTCATAATATATTCCGTGCGAAATAGAAACGGAATCATGATAAAGTAAATGAGGAATATCTCTAATTTACTTCCAGTATAAACCAGTTTCTTATAATGTTCCAATTCTCCATTGGCATAGGTCTTGGTTATTTGTGGGGCTATTGCCTTGAAGAGGTTCATTGCAAAGGAAAGAATCGAGTTCTTAAGTTGTAAAGCAATGTTGTATACTGCATTGAGGGCCACTCCAGATGTCCAGTTGATAACTAAAGTAATGCCTTGTCCGGAAATCATTTGTAATATACCTGATGTGGTAGAAACGCCTGTATATTTGCCTATTTCTTTTAATAATGCTTTATCAATACCGTATTGGTATTTTGATTCTGAAAAATGGGTACGACAATAAATAAAATAAGTTGCTTGTACAAATAGACTACCTATTGCCATAAAGAGTGCATAGAGTAATAGACGGCTGTCAAAAAATGAGATTAGGTACGCTGATGCACAGTTTAATATGACTTGAATGATAGAAATTCCTGCAAAAGCATTCATCTTTTCGCGTGCTATGATAAGGGCATTATAAGGAATACTTATTAAATTGATTAGGCAGGTAAGAATAGAGAATTGGAAAACCCAAAAAGCTACTTCACGACTTGCTTCCGGAATATTGATTTTATTGTAAAAGAACCATAAACCAGCTGATTCTAATACCACCAAAAGTATACCCGCTAAAATAAATATTACATTTAGGGAGGAACAGAATACTTTGTTTACATTTCCTTCTTTCAGACCAGCCTCAAAGGTAATAAAGCGCTGTACAGCACTGGTGATGCCTCCTGTAAAGACAGAAAATATACTAACGATACTTCCTACCACTCCATAAACTCCCATATCTTCTACTCCCAAGTTTTGAAGCACTAACCGTGTGGCGTAAAGATTGATCCACATTGTAAAGAGCATTCTTACATAGAGTAGTAAGGAGTTTTTTATGATTCTATTTTTATTAAAATTATCAGACATGGGGATTATCTTCTTTTTCTAGTTTCTTTATAAATCTGGTAATCTCCACCCAATAGAGATTCTACAATCAAATCACTATGCACACATTTTCGTTTTTTGAATTCTTTAGCAGGATTTCCTCCGACTACAGACATGTTTTCTACTTCCTTTACCACAACGCTACCACTACTGATAACAGCTCCATAGCCAATTTTCCTGCAACTGGGAAGAATCAGTATATTGGTAGGAATCCATGCATAGTCTTCTATGGTAATTCCGTAATTTTTATGTTCCCAATCTGGAGAATCTATATTGTGAGAAGTGGTAATAATTTCTGTTCCACTTCCTATAATGACGTGGTTGCCAATTTGTATGGGTGAGCGAAGGTCGAGTTTGTCTGTTTGTATGGAAGTATGATTTCCTACTGTTAGATTGTTATTGGCACGTTTAGCCAAAGAAAGAGGCATAATCACTCCTTCTCCAATAGTTGCACCTCGTTTGCGTGCAATGCGGCGGGCACGCACATATTTCCAGCTTTGTTTCCAACGTACGATTAATCCTAAATAATAGCGTAAAGTACTTCTGTCTTGTACAGATTTTTCATAAAGAGTACGATTGTCTTCCATCTTTTTTGTTTTCAAATACTCACATACCAAGCAAGGATACCACCCATAAGGTGATATCCTCTACTCAATTAAAAAAATATAATAAGTTTATTTTAAGCGATATAAGTAGTATTCCGCATGTCGCCTGTTTCTTCGTAGGCGAGATGCATCTGGAAAGCGTTGCGGAGGCTGAAAGGGGTATGACACGACTTGCCTTCCGAGAGTTTCAGGTAATCCCACAACAGCTGCTTGTAGTCGGGATGAGCACAGTTCTCGATGATACACTGCGCACGCTGGCGGGGCGATTTGCCGCGAAGGTCGGCTACACCCTGTTCGGTCACTAAAATGCGGACATCGTGTTCCGTACTGTCTACGTGCGACACCTGGGGCACGATGGACGAAATCAGACCGTTCTTTGCCGTAGAAGGAGTAGTGAAGATGGACAGGTAGGCGTTGCGCGAGAAATCCGCCGATCCGCCGATACCGTTCATAATCTTGCTGCCCGATACGTGCGTACTGTTCACGTTTCCGAAAATGTCAGCCTCCAGTGCCGTGTTGATGGCGATGATGCCCAAACGGCGGATCATTTCCGGATGGTTGGTAATCTCCTGCGGACGCAGCAAAAGCCGGTCGCGGAAGAAAGGAAGGTCGTTGTATATCATATCCAGATGGTCTTCACTCAGCGTCAATGAGCTGCCGGTAGCAAAACGGATGCGTCCTTTTAGCATCAGGTCGATGACTGAGTTCTGAATCACTTCTGTAAACATGGTAAAGGCAGGGAGCTGTGTATCGTCGCCCAAGGCACCCAGTACGGCATTGGCAATGTTGCCTACACCCGACTGCAGCGGAAGGAACTCTTGAGGAATACGGCCTTTCTTCCATTCCGAAAGCAGAAACTGCGCCACGTTGTTTCCAATCTGGAGCGTGGTTTCATTCTGCGGAGTGAAAGGAGCGATGTGGTCGCGCTCATTGGTTTCCACAATGGCAACGATCTTTTTCGGGTTGACTTTTACCACCGGACTGCCGGCACGGTCGCTTACCCGGAAAATGGGAATGTCGGTGCGTGCGGGAGGAGCCGAAGGAGTATAAATGTCGTGCATGCCCTGCAACTTGCCGCTGTGCATGCGGTTCAGTTCGATAATCACTTTGTCTGCCTGCTGAATCAGGGTAGGCGAGATACCCACTGAGGTGGTCAGGGTAATTTCGCCGTCGGCTGTTACATCGGAAGCTTCAATCAGTGCCACATTGATCTTGGGAAGAAAGCCGTAGCGTACGTCCTGACCGATGTGGGAGAGGTGTACGTCGTAGTAGGCTACATCGCCGCTGTTGATGGCGTTTCGCATGTCTTTGTTCGACTGGAAGGGAGTACGGAAACTGACGGCTCCGGCTTGTGCCAGGGCGCTGTCGATGGTGTTTCCGGTAGCTCCTCCGGTGATGAGTCCTACCTTGAATTCCTTACCGGCCTCATGTTGGGCCTGTGCGTGGGAAGCCAGGGCAGCGGGTACTGCCTTGGGGGTTCCTACCGATGAAAATCCTCCGATTCCCAAGGTGTCTCCGTGGTGAATCAGAAGGGCTGCTTCCTGAGCAGTGAGTATGGAATAAGTATTTTTATGCATTTTTATTCAATCCGTTTTCAGATTAGCTATAGCTCTGTTTTCGGGGCGCAAAGATAAGTGGTCTTTTGCATATGAATAAAATTTTATGCATTATTTTTTTGCTATTGCATATATATGTAATATTACTTTCTCTTTTCCCTCAAATCCGCAACTAAGCTCTTCAGCGTCCTTCTTGCGTCTAAACGTC
>ERZ791743.1427-NODE-1427-length-13716-cov-9.232926_pt1 | contig 13716 bp, 7 predicted proteins | sample MGYA00509952_ERZ791743 | MGnify/ENA primary metagenome ERZ791743 (study PRJEB30046, sample SAMN00792040) | human gut metagenome | study: EMG produced TPA metagenomics assembly of the A metagenome-wide association study of gut microbiota in type 2...
GCAGGCATCAAGCTTTATGGCGGCGTTACCGGCAAGGCCGATGATGCAGTAAATGATTTGCTCAATAATAAATTGAACTATGACCCGGCAGTAAAATGCGCACACCACGAACAGGAACACGGCGGCGCACACGGCTGCGGTAGCAATAGTCACCACGGACATTAAGCGCCTTGCCCTGCATGATTTACCTGAACAGCAAAATTCAGTACACTACTTACTCACTGCATAAGCAGTGAGTTTTTCTTTTTCCGGACAGACTAAAAAGGAAAGCTATCTGCACCAGTTATTAAAACGCTGTTTTGTAATCACTTCCCTGCTTTGAGGCAAAAGAAAACTGCTCCTGTTATATCAAGGGCAGTTTAAAAATATTTTAAAATTTTGTTTCGCGTACTACTGCTTACGTACGTTAGCAAGTAATACCTGTCTTTATATTCTGCTTACTGTGTTAGTATTGAGATAAATAGTATATTAAAACTCTAAACTGAATTTACTTTGTAGATAGTACGTTAGCAGAATATACCACGATGCTGTAACGTAAATACAAAACGTTTATTTTTTTATCTTGTATCTTTTCTTGTTTATTTCTTTATTCTTTTATGAACAGGCGAAACAGTGACGATTTTAGCGGCGATGTGGCGGAGATTGTACCGTCATTTTAAAGCTGCTCCAAATTGTTGTACCGTAATCTCAGCATTTCTATCTGATACTGGTTTATTCATAGCAATCTCGATAAGATCAAGTATTTTCTTGGCTCTGTCGATAAAATATGTATCAAAATCATCAGTTGCAAGTGACTTGTAGTTTATTAAATGAGATTCGATCCTGCCTTTCAATTCTAACTCAGTAAGTCCAACCACCTTCTTCAATATGGATCTTGTATAAACACTCGGCGCATTACCACCAATCGAACGATTTGTTTCCGGCAAAATAGGAGTTTTATTCACAATACAGTTATATTTTTGGCGACTGATGCCCACTTTTTCACAGTAAGCCTCTGGGAATATATGATGAATATCTGGGGATTGCAGCATACTGTTAACAATATCAATCGTAATATTATTCATAAAATCACGGCACTTTTGCATGTAAAATAAGGCCATGATACCTTTATAAGCAGCACTGTTTCTGGTCTGCAATGTAAGCAACCTAGTCGAAGAGAAAAAAGCAGAATTTATCGTTCTCGAAGCATTTGGTCTGCCATAAATTTCTTCAATAACATCCTCTATATCATTGGCGTACCGTGTTTCGTTAGCACCACCATATAGCTCACCTAAAATTCCACACCAATACCAGCGCGAAAGGATTTTTATAGTATTGGGCTCATTGCATTTTGACTTTCCAAGCGCTGCACAGATTGCCGCAAGTGGAATCAGCTGCGTTGTATAGGGAAGATCACGCATTCTAAACACAAATTGATATTTTAAAAGGAATTCTCTGGCAAGTTGAAATCCGACAAGAATCTGTTCCCTGTTAGCTATATAAGAATCAAAATCCAGCGCCAGTACATCTTTCTTCTTACAGGAAACAGCTCCTGATTTTCCATTACTCTTATTTATATAACTGATATACAAGGTAATTGCCGTTAAAAATGTAGTTTCATCAATACCATCTAATAAATCTGTACGCAGAGTATCATCCCTGCCCTGTATCACACGTTTACATGCAAGCCAATCCTTGCGAAGATCAAATTCCCTTGTAGCAAAGGCAGCAGTTACCAACTCAAAAACAGTGAGCGCTACTCCACCAGTATTAACGTTTTCAAAAACTTTACAAACAGCATCCCTCGGAGTTGATTTGTCCATAGTTATAACTGGCAGTTTATAAGCGATAATCGTGTCAATCACTTTTGCCTTAAACTCCATGAATAAATCTGTTGCCGCACTATCCCCGTTATAGAATTTAAAATACCCCATCATCCAATCAGTAAGCTGCTTACTGTGATAAACAATATTCATCGGGAACATTTTATTCGCAAATTCTTTATTGCGATCAGATAAATCAAGCTTGATATTCCTATCAAAGTTTTCCTTAATTTTTCTATCCGCTGGAACTGCAATAACAGCATCAGCTCTATCAACGCTCTCATCCATACATTTTTCTATTTCCAAGTAATAGAACCTTTCAATCTTTTTGTCTTTGTCATTCTTTGTCTTCACACATTTATCAGAAAAAACCGCCTGATAAATAGATGTCAAGCGCTGCTGACCATCCAACACCAAATGTTCCGGCATAACGCTTATTCCACTTACGCCTTCTATAGGCCGATACTTGAATTTTATATCCGGATTTCCATATTGAAGGCGCATAACAGCCCCCATCGGATAACCTTGTGAAAGACTGGCAATAATGCCCTGAATACGATTATCATCCCATGTCCAGCTTCTCTGAAATTCAGGCAGCTGTATTTTACCGCTGCTAACTTCTTCCAGTAACTGGCTCAAATTTGTATCTACTGATGTAGGCGCAATCATCTACATATCCCTCCAAAATTATTTCATAACCTTATCCAGCAATGACTGGTAACTGTCCACAACATCATAAACTACATTTCCACTGCTGATAGCTTTAAAATGTTCTCTTGCACAATGGAGTTTCGACTCCTCAATCAATCGAAGCTGCATAGACGACATCGATCCTTTGGTCTCAGCAACAAAATAAATATGTTTCACCGCACCTTCATAAAATGCAATCGCCCAGTCGGGATTATAACGCCCCACCGGAGTAGAAATATAAAAACCATCTGGAAGCTTCACATAGACTGCGACATCATTACTGACATCCAAATCCTCTGCAAATTTTCTCTCATTATTCGAATCATATACAATATGATCGTACAGATGCTTAGTTGCTTTAATTGCATTTACGCCCAACCTGCCTTTGATCGTCGGCTCGGTAAAGACATCAGTATCATAATGCTCATCCAAAACATTATATGTAATATGCTGAATAATGGCAGTTGCTTTTTCATCATTGATGAGGGCAGCCGCTTTTAAAATAAAGTCCTCAGGATTATCCTTAAACTGATCAAAAACTGCTTTCTGGATTCCGGTCAAAATTGCAATAACTGCTTTTCTTGTCAGACCCGTCGCCTCTACAAGTTTACCGACAAGATCATATTTCACGCCATGATTGACGGCAATTTTAGCCCCCGTTCCGTAAGAAACCGACGATTTCTTTATAAAAGCATCTCCGCTAAGCAATGCGTCTTTACTTTTGATGTTATCCATATGCCCGGTTTCCACTTTAAAGAAAATTTTGGATACACGTAATCGAGCATCAAGAGCCGTAATCGCATTACGCACCAGTTCATCAGTATCAAAATCCACAACGTAAACAGACTTACTGTTGATCCGCTTCCATAAGGCTTTGAATTCCGGCATAGCCAGTTTATCAGGATCGACCTGTAATTCCACATTATTGCTGCGGGCATTTTCCGGCAGCATAGCTTTACTGTCATAGATAGAACCAACAATAGCAAGCACATCCGCCGCCGAATCCTGTACCTCCTCGGCAACTTTGATCTCATTATTGGCCTTATCCGCATAATACTTATCTGTCAGTGCACCTTTACGGTCAATATAACCATTCATTATCATATCGAAATGAATCGCCTGAGCAATACCTATATCAATAACCTGTTCATTACCGTTGGCATCACGAATGACCTTCCCAATAAACAAATCTACCGTAACTGCACGTGGACGGTCTGCCACTACCTCAGCCAGTTCGCTTTGCAGACCTTTAGCAAAACTGTCGTAGCTTTCGCTGGCAACAACAGTCAGCACATTGACAGTATGAACGTCATTTCCCAGCAAATTGCTGTCCATACGTTCGCCATCCTGATTGACACACAAACGCAGCCCTCGCCCAACCTCCTGACGCTTGCGCACATCACTGCCGCTCTGTTTCAGCGTACAGATCTGAAATACATTGGGATTATCCCATCCTTCACGCAGAGCAGAATGAGAAAAAATAAAACGCACCGGAGACTTCTTGGGATCTCTATCCAAAAGCAGTTCCTTGTTTTTCATAATCAAATCATAGGCATCAATATCATCAGATGTGGTTTCCCTGCGCCCCACCTTACTGTCGATCAGCCTGCCCTTTTTATCTACCGAGAAATACCCGGCATGGGTTTTATGGGCAGAGATAGCTTCTAAATACTTAATGTAATCATCTTCGCCAAATTGAAGTTGTAAGTTGTTGACAACATCGTTATATTCTTCCTCAAAAATATCTGCATAAATGCCATTTAAAGCCTGTCCTGCCGCATCATACTGCTTATACCTGGCGACTTCGTCAATAAAGAACAACGATAATACTTTAATACCTTTGTAAAATAACTGCCGTTCGCGCTGGATATGCGATAATATCGTTTCGCGGATCTGGATACGGCGCAGTTGATCCTCGCTTACCTTACCGATAACATCACCTGCATACAGTTTGATACCATTCAAAAACTCGACAGAATTATCGCGTCCATCAATAGCTTTGACGACAAAACCCAACTTATACTCATCTAATTGTCCGGAATTATCGTATAAATTATACCCGATCCCAACGATACGACTGACTTTACGGATCCCAGCAGATCCTTTAAAATCAAACTCTAACGTAGCCGTTGGATCAGACTTGGAAAGATTGATGCCCTGCAAATAGACATAACTCTCTGTAGCAGTGCTGCCTGTTTCAGTAATGCCCTTTACTGCGATTTTTTTGACCAACCGCTTGTTGTAAGCCTCCATGGCATCCAGCCGATAAACCATGTTATAGATACTATCGCTTTTATGAGTAGCAGAATAACGCAGCGTCATCAGCGGATTAAATTCTTTCAGGCGTTCCTTCGTCTGCTTGCCTTCTACTGACTGCGGTTCATCAATAATAACTATCGGATTAGTCCTGGCAATAATATCGATCGGCCTGCGGCTGCGAAACTCATCCAATTTCATATAAATACGTCTTGCATCCTTACCTTTTGCATTAAATGCCTGTGAGTTGATGATTATCACGTTGATGGAATTATCAGAAGCAAATCTGTCAATTTCCGTCAATTGCTTGGAGTTATAAATAAAGAAACGAATCTTCTTACCGTATTCTTCCGCAAAATGTTCTTGTGTCACCTGAAAAGTTTTATAAACACCTTCGCGAATAGCAACACTCGGTACGACCACAATATATTTACTCCAGCCATAACGCTTGTTCAGCTCGTACATGGTTTTGATGTAAGTGTATGTTTTACCGACACCGGTCTCCATCTCTACAGTCAGATTGTATCTTCCCTCCAACTGATTAGATGGTTCTATCTGGTAACTTCTTTGTATTTTATTGATATTTTCCAGTATCACGCCATCATTTAATTCCGGCACGATACGCTGATTATTCCAGCCTGTATACTCTATCAAAGAACCCTGCCCCTGCTCATGCCCTTTATCGATCAGATAAGTCGGGGTCAGATAAGGCTGTCCGGCAAATACATCACATACTGCTTTTGCCGCATCGGATTGGAACTTCTGATGTTTAAATTGTAGTTTCATTCTTTCTCACCGGTCACTTTTACTTTTTCCTCTAATTCCAGCAAATATCTGTCATAGTCGGACATGAAAAGTTTATCCTGAATAATTCGATATTTCTCAAATTCAGTTTCTGCATGGTCTTTCGCAATAGCAGCGGTGATTTTACCCGGATTTTGCAATACGGCCAAATCATCAGCAGCTAAATAAATATCAATACGCTTTGCCCAATCTTCCATTGTCATAGGTATTTTTCGCCTTGTTCTGTTTTCTGCCAAATCCAGATAAGCAGATACAATCAGCTCAAGTGAAGCCATCTCATCGGCCGTTAAATAATTTTTTGCAACGGAAACGTCACTTTTAGAAATTTTTCCGTCAGGTGCCGCTTTCCAACTGGTAAGTCCCATATGCGGTTTATCTGCATCGGCTCTTTCCACAATAAGTTCTGCCGCTGTATGATGATGAACGGCATAATGCATTTTATTTTGAACCTTTGCAAAAAAGTCCTTTGTGGTCTTTGCATTCTTATCATAATCAATTGCTGTAGCATAAATGTCAGTAAGTTTTTGATAAAACTTACGCTCTGAAAGTCGTATCTCACGAATTCGTTCCAGCTGTTCATCAAAATATTTTTCGGTTAAAATGCTCCCGCCGTTTTTTAATCGTTCCACATCCATTGCCCAGCCCTTGACGGTGTACTGCTCAACAATTTGATTTGCCCAGACACGAAAACGAACCGCACGTTGATTATTTACTTTAAACCCAACCGCAATAATTGCGTTGAGATTGTAATGGTCAACCTCTCGACTAACCGTGCGATTACCCTCTGTTTGAACTATTAAGTATTTCTTAATAGTTGCCGAAGGCTCAAGTTCGCAATCAGCATATATCTTCTTCAAATGTTGATTAATTGCCGGAATGGATACATCATATAGTGCAGCCAGCATCTTTTGGGTCAGCCATATATTCTCGTCTTCATAACGCATTTCAATACTGTCTGCACTATCACCGACAGATGCCACATATGTCAGATATTCTGCCGCAGAACTTCTTATAGTCACTTCTTTTTTATTTTTCTCCGCCATAGCATCCACCTCAAATGACCTTCACTCTGGTATCAGGCGCCAGTAATTTAAAAATTTCGGTTACATTGATTTTGGCAGGACTGTTGGCAAAACTGCTGTCACGGAACACTGCACGCAGCGGTTTACGTTTTGCAATAGCTTTTACAACGCTGTCAGGTACATTTTCATCAAAGCATGCAATCAGGTCACCGTCATTATAAGTGTGAACTGTGCAGCCTTCAATCTGTTCCGATTTATAAGGCATTGAAAGAGGCAGGCCCCATTCCAGCAGGCAGCCAAACAGCAAATCAATATCGGTACGATCTGCTTTGACATTAGATTCCAATTTAGACAGCATGTTCTGATCGTATTCATCAGCACTGTAATAAACATCGGTCATATTGCTATCATCAAGTTTCAGCACACGAAAACCTATGTCAACACCATCTTTGATTATTGCTTTTCCTGCTTGAGTCAATCGTTCCTTACCAATTTCACTTAGATAGTGCGGTCTACCAACACTATCGAGATAGTCTATTAGTTCCTGAGTTTCTTTTTTGCTTGTTGTAGTTTGTTTTGATACTTCAGCATCCAAATCTTCTGGTAACTGAATAAGTATAAATTTTATTCGGCTATCATTCTTTGCATTAAAATCCATAACTGCTTGTCCAGTCGTTGCCGAACCAGAGAAAAAATCCATTACAATATCTTCTTTATTTGTAAAAAGGGTAATTAATCTTTCAATCAGTTTAAGAGGTTTTTTTCCATTTCTAAAATCTACAAATCCTTCGTTGTCAAGTCCGGTTGTCTTAATATCTTGCCAAAAATCACATGGATTCACAGTTAAATAGTCATCTGCAAACAAAATTTTGATACGAGGTTTTTCAATATCACCGGAGTAATCACCCTTTATGAAGTACATTTTCTTTTGTGGTGTTACTATGGAATAAAATATACTCGAAACACTCTTTCGCTTCTCATCCGCCAACTGCTTTGCCCTACCGGTCATAGACACTGTTTGGACAATTCGCCATGCATTTTGAAAATTAAAGTCCTGCTCTTCATATTCAGAAACGGAATACTTTTTATAAGCAGACCTCAATGAAATATAATCAACTTTTGAAAGAATCTTATCACAAGTAATTATGTCTTCAGCAGTTCGAGCTTCATTCTCTCGAATTGCTTTTATTACATCGACTTCCTCGTGCGTAAGGTTTTCTAAAAAGGTCTTATATTCATCATCCCATTTTTCTTTTGGAATGCTTACTTTACCAAGTTTTACCCTTTTTCCTCCAGTATAAATCAAAATATATTCCTTCAATTTAGGAATGCGCATATCTGAATGAGCCATTTTCATGCCAGTTGGTTCTGACATTTTTACAACAATCGTGGTCATAAAATTATCTGATCCAAAAACTTCATCACAAATTTTTTTCAGATTATCATATTCGTTGTCGTCTATTTGAATACATATTACACCCTCATCTGCTAACAGATTTTTTGCCAATAGCATTCGAGAATATATCATAGAACACCAATCCGAATGAAAACGCGGATTGCCACTGTTGTTTTCTTTGAAAAGCTTATTACCATCTACATCATATAATCCAATGCCACCTTCGTAGTCTTCTTCATCCATTGTATAATCATCTGGATAAACAAAATTATCAGAACCAGTATTATAAGGTGGGTCGATATATATCATCTTCACTTTATTAAGATAGCTTTCCTGCAACAACTTCAACACATCCAAATTGTCACCTTCAACATAGAGGTTTTCTGTCTTATCCCAATCCTTACTATCTTCCTTACAGGGACGCAAAGTTTTGCGAATGGGTTTGTGTGCTTCTACGATTGCAGCCTTTTTTCCTACCCAGGTAAATTCGTAGGCTTCATCACCGTCTATCACTTCGTCAGAAAGCACCTGCTTGAGTAGTTCAAAGTTAATAGCCTTCTTCGGCTTGCCGTTTTCATCAACGGTTTCAGTTATACAATTAGGAAACATCGCACCGATTTTTTCAATATTCTGCGCCGTCATATCAACCGACTCCATCCGCATTTTATCCATTAGTTTTGTCCTCCGCATACATTTTTAAACATCTCCTCAAACTCAAAAATTCGTTCGGATTTTATCATTATTCCAAGATTTATAGGAATACGAGTAACTGGTACTGGACTATTGGGCAAATTAGCGAACTGCAAAACTCCTACTGCATCAAATTCATAAACACCATAAAGTACTCCTAACAAGTATATTCTAGTTCCAACCACTACGTTGTTTTGTTCAGTATAAGTACCTTGGTTCAATATAAAAATCGGGGATCCACTTGATCCTGGATAAGAACTTATATCTAATAAAGTTTCTTTTTTACCTTGATAGTCTTTCTTGGGATGACTTGATGTAATACCTCTACGTATAATAGGTTTATGATTATACTCATCAGACAAACCTCTTGGATATCCTACCATTACCACTTCTTCCATTGCCGATAGTTTTGATAATACTTCTTGATTCGGTATTAAGACAGTCTCTAACGATATATAAAAAATCTTAGCATTTCTTTGTTCTAATTCTGTTAATGTCTCTGCTAATAAAAGACAGCACAAGTCAACATTTTCGTCTGGATGATGTATCCACGAATTTCCCTCGTATATAAACGAAAAAGTTTTTTTATCAATTGGATTTCCATTCTCATCGGCTTCGCAAAATTCAAAAACTGTTTTTACACAATTTTCCACAACATGATTATTTGTAATCAAAATAGGAATATAATTATCGGTATCACTATCATTACAAATATTCATAATAAACCCAGTACCACTACCAGATGTTCCATCATTATATTCACATCTAATCAGTACGGTTGAATAAGTTATCATCTCTGAAAAACTCATCGTTCCCATCTTAAACTCTCCATTTCTTTTTCCAATTTTTTCAACTCTTCGTTCAACTGCATCTGTCTGTTCAGCTGCTTTTCTTTGCGGATTTTGTTTTGCAAAGCAGCCATCTGTTTTTTCAGCCGCCGCCTTTTTTCCTCTTTTTCTATAGCGTGCTTAATGCTGTCTTCATCATTGCTTTGCAGCTGATCTGCGGCTACCTGCCGCACAAAATTTTCATAAATCGCATCAATATTCAAACCTTCTAATTTAACAGGCATTTCATCCAAAGGAAGCCAGTCTGTATAATAATAGCGCATAATAGCAAACGCTTTACTGCCTGCCGCTGCAGCTTCTTTATAACTTATAACAGCTCTATGCTTACCTTCATATTTCAGCATAAACAAAATATGATAGGGTATCACTTTGTCAATTTGACGCAAAACATTCTCATCAATTTGGGACTGATTAAGATGTATCTCAAATACTTCTATCTCTGTTACTGCCGTGCCGGCAGCAATATTCATGGTCGTAGCTGCTATCTTATTACGCCAGTAAACAGACTTTACCTGTTCTGCAAAAAATCGCTTTAGGGCAGCAGTTCCGGCAAGATGCTCATAAAACGTCTGCTTGGGAATACGCTTATTAAATTCGGTGGATCGCGGTAATCCCAACATTTCAACACTTCCCTATTTTACAACGATAAAACAGATCAATTCAAAATCCTCTATTCCTGATACTTCTGACAATAAGGCAGACGTGCCGCCAGTTTTAAACAAGCTTTCAATATCATTTTCTTCTTTGATATCAATAATGGAGTCGATCGCTTCATTCAGCAATTCTGACATTGCGCGCATATCTCTGCCGTCGTTAGTTTCTTCATTAAATTTATGGCACAATTCTGTAATCGCTTCATCTTTGCCCCGGCAAAGCAGCCTTATAGTATCAAGCAGCTTCTTTGGGTTAAGGTAATCACAGATGATTTCTCCGTCCGCTCCAATATAGACCATGTAGAATGGATGGATACGGTTTTGATTATCTATATTTATCCTGTTATTGGTATTTTTCAGTATGAAGATAGCGCCTTGCGGCATGTCTTCGCTGGCAGGCACCACTGCATGGAGCCCAAAGGGCTTCTTATCCAGATCTTTATGATTCTTTACATATTCTAACAAATCAAGGCGAAATTCATTCAGGCCCAAATCCATGATAGAAATACCGGAAGACATATCCTCGATATCTACCACTTCTTCCTGCAAACGTTGTAACTGCTGTTTACGGTATTGCAGGTCGCCTTTTTCTTCTACATTAATAAGGTCGTCATCGCCTGTGGAAGTCATGACAGAAATCTTCATGCGTGTTTCAACACGGTTTTTAAGATTGATATACTCGTCCAAGGTTAGATCAGGCCAGAAGTTGACCAGCTGGATATATGCGTTTCTGCTGCCAATACGGTCTATTCGGCCAAAACGCTGAATAATGCGTACCGGATTCCAGTGAATATCATAATTTACCAGATAATCGCAATCCTGTAGATTCTGACCTTCCGAAATACAGTCTGTTGCGATCAGAATATCAATTTCTTCTTTACTGTTAGGCATCAGCACGTCTTTGCCCTTGGATATTGGTGAAAAACACGTAAGGACATTATTTAAAGTTGCCCTGAACCCTTTAATGGTGGTTTTTCCCTCAACATCACCAGTTACCATTGCCGTTTCCATGTCATATTTATTTTTTATGTATTTACCAACTTGCTCGTACAGATATTCTGCGGTATCAGAAAACGCCGAGAAGATCAGTACTTTCTTGTTTTCGGCGTTAATTGGCTGCTCAATTTTTTCCGAAAGTAATTTGAGCAGCGTTTGCAGCTTCTTGTCATGCTCAGGAGTAATGTCGGCAATCATCAAAGTAAGCAGCTCCAGAATATCGGCGTCTTTTTTCAATTCATCACGCCAGCTTATATAATCCATATCACAGAGTTCAATACGCACTTTTTTCCCCACAGAAAAAAAGTCGGTGTTCTGGTCTTCCATATCAAAATCATTACTCTTATTTATTTCATACATATCAATGTCAGCAGAGCCGAATTTTTCAAACTGGTCAATTGCCCGAATAGTGCTTACAATAAGCTCCAGAATCCGACCAAGTGTCAATTTGAAGGAATACACCGAGCTTTCCAGTCTTTTTAGCAGATTTATACTCATCAGGCGGCGAATACCTTCTTCACGCCCCTGTTGGGTCAATCCTACACCTTTGTTATGCGCCAAATCAATATATTTTCCAACTTTACTTGGAAAAATATAATCAGACGGAGTATAAATTCTAAGCGATAATGATGATAGTTGCTCATAGATATCATTATAATTAATCGCACTGTCCATATCTGTAAGATTGGGGCATAACGAGATTGGTTTCAATCGTTCCGGAAATTTGCCAATTTTTTCGGTATTATAATATTTGATAATATGCTTCCTGGAACGAGCAATCGTAACGCTGTCCAACACTTCAAAAAAATCAAAATCTAATGTGCGAAGCAAGGCTTCTGTAGTACGAGACTCCGGTTCCAGTTTACTCCATACATTGAAGGCTTTCTGGGCTTGACGAAATATTTCATCAATCGTTTTTGTTGTATCCAGTGCATTATTAATTAACTTTGAATCACCCTCATAGGCAATTGCAAGTTGATTTTTCAGATCATTAAAGCGATTATTAACAGGAGTAGCAGAAAGCATCAGCACCTTGGTCTTTACCCCGGCACGAATTACACGATTCAGCAATTTCAGGTATCGGTTCTCCCTGCTGTCATCTCCTGAAATTGCGCCACCGTTTCTAAAGTTATGCGATTCATCTATTACCACAAGATCATAGTTACCCCAGTTCAGACGATCCAGATCCAGCCCATTGGAATTTCCATATTCCCTTGAAAGATCAGTATGGAACAAAACATCATAATTCAAGCGATCGCTTGCAATGGGGTTATTGATATAATTATCTTTATATGTATTCCAGTTTTCCGCCAGCTTTTTGGGGCAAAGCACCAACACAGTTTTATTTCTGTTCTCATAATATTTGATAACAGCAAGAGCGGTAAAAGTTTTACCCAAACCTACACTATCTGCAAGAATACAGCCGTTATATTTTTCTAACTTATTGATAATGGCAAGGACAGCATCTTTCTGGAAATCATACAGCAAATCCCATATTTTACTGGACTTAAATCCAGTTGCTTCATTTGGCAGTACGTCTTCAGAAATATCTTCCAAAAATTCACTGAACACATTATAAAGTGTCATGAAGTAAATTAATTCCGGTGAATTTTCATTATAAACAGTACTGATATTCTCAATAACAACATCTGTAACATCCTGCAACTGAGTTTTATCATTCCAGATAGTTTCAAAAAGCTGCATATATTGTTCAGAAAAAGGTGTTTCCATTCTATTGACCATATTATAGCTGTTGTTCCCGCGTTCACAACCAATATCTACTGTAGTAAAGCCGTTTAATGGCATATAGGCAACATTTTCCTGAACAGATTCTACTGTGGCAAAACCGCCCATATTGTTGCCTGTAGTATTTGATTTAAAAGTTGCCTTTTTGCGTATCCATTCAGCACATTCCCGTGCAACAGCCCTTTGCGTCATCTCATTTCGCAGTTTTAACTCAAATTCAGTCCCATACAAACTATGTTCACGATTAAGACGCGGAATATAGAATTCGCGTTTTTGCTTTTCAGCCTTTTCTGCAATAAATGTAGGGTATGTAAATATAAATCGAAACTCATCAATATTTTCCAGCTGTTTTTTCAATTCATTATAAGCGTACATAGAAAAACAAGCCGCAGCAATAGAAACTTTACTGCCCTTTTTAATTGTGGATGTCATATCATCCCGAAGTATATCAGTAATGTTATTAAATACTTTCATAGCCTGCCTCTTTTCAGGTGAACTTACAATTTCCAACATTAGATTAGTATAAATTCAAAACAGCTTCAAGTTAACAGCTAATGACAAAATATACTAAAAGCAACCAGTATAAATTTTACTTTACCCTTTATATTTTAATACTTTGTAAAAATTATACCATATTTGCAGGAAACTAGCATAAACAACATAATCTGTTCAATCCATGTTATAATACCTTTAACTAACCACAAACGAGGTGACAAATATGCAGAAATTTATCCCTTTTGCCAAGCTGTCGAAAAAGGCGCAGCAGGAGATCAACAAAAGCCATCGCAAAAGTTGGGGCAACATTGACCCGGT
>ERZ791743.1428-NODE-1428-length-13710-cov-17.845112_pt1 | contig 13710 bp, 5 predicted proteins | sample MGYA00509952_ERZ791743 | MGnify/ENA primary metagenome ERZ791743 (study PRJEB30046, sample SAMN00792040) | human gut metagenome | study: EMG produced TPA metagenomics assembly of the A metagenome-wide association study of gut microbiota in type 2...
TCCGGGTGGGCGACCTCCTGGGCGACCTCGGAAAACTGTGCGCCGGCCGGCCCGTTTCCGTCGACATGGAAAATCCCGACCGCGTGGTGTGGGTGGACCGCGCGCTGATGGAGCAGGTGTTGCTGAACCTCATGAAAAATGCCGCCGAGGCCTGCGCCGAGCAGAGCGAGCCGCGCATCCGCGTGTCGACGGGCTATGACGACGAGCAGCGGCTGTTCTCCATTTCGGTGGCGGACAATGGGCCCGGCATCCTGCCCGAGGTGCTCGACAAGATATTCGTGCCTTTTTTCACGACCAAGCCCGATGGTTCGGGCATCGGACTGAGCCTTTGCAAGCAGATTGTGAACCTGCATGGCGGGAGCATCGCCGTGCGGAGCCGGGTGGGCGAGGGCAGCTGCTTCACGCTGAAACTCGTTGTGCCCGACGGGACGGAACGCTGACGGCAGCGGTGGCTTCCGGCACGGTTTCGCAAGAAATATTAAATAAGCCGAAAACACGGATTTTTCGGATATTTATTCCTATTTTTGCCCTTTGGAACGAAAATAACTGTAATTACATAAGTTTCGAAAAATCTTTTTCATGAAACAGTATCGTATCATCAACAACCTGACAGGCTGGTTAGTCTTTCTGGTTGCGGCTGTCACATACTGCCTCACGGTGGAGCCGACAGCCAGTTTCTGGGATTGTCCCGAGTTTATCACGACGGCCAATAAGTTGGAAGTGGGCCACCCGCCCGGAGCCCCTTTCTTCATGCTGACCGGAAATTTCTTCACCCAGTTCTCCAGTGACCCCTCTACGGTGGCCTATTGTGTGAACATCATGTCGGCGCTGCTTTCAGCCTTCTGTATCCTTTTCCTTTTCTGGACCATTACCCACCTGACCCGCAAACTGGTGTGTCCCGAAGGCGAAGTGACGACACTGGCGCAGATGCTGGTGGTCATGGGTGCCGGAGTGACCGGCGCGCTGGCCTATACCTGGAGCGATACGTTCTGGTATTCAGCCGTGGAAGGCGAGGTGTATGCCTATTCCTCCTTCCTGACGGCACTGACCTTCTGGCTCATTCTGAAGTGGGAGGACCACGCCGACGAGCCGCACTCCGACCGCTGGCTCATTCTGATTTTCTATGTGACGGGCCTCTCCATCGGTGTGCACCTGCTCAACCTGTTGTGTCTGCCGGCCATTGCGCTGGTCTATTACTACCGCAAGAATCCCCAGGCTCAGCTCAAGGGTTCGCTGGGTGCGCTCTGCGTGTCTGCCCTGCTGGTAGTGGCCGTGCTCTATGGCGTGGTGCCGGGCATTGTCAAGGTGGGCGGCGAATTTGAATGGTTCTTCGTCAATGTCCTGGGCATGAGCTTCAACTCAGGCATGATTATCTATATTCTAGTGCTGATTGGCGTCGTGCTGGCCGCCGTCTGGAGCACAACACGCTCCGACCGCCAGCTCATTGTGGTGCTCTACACCCTCTCCGTGGCCCTGCTGGGTATTCCCTTCATCGGTCACGGCATGAAAGCCTTTGTGCTCGGCCTCGTGCTGCTGGCCGTGCTGGTGGTGGCTCTGCTCTGGCAGAAGGACGGCCAGTATCTCTTGCGCAAGCGCTTCCTCAACACTTCGCTGCTGTGCATGCTGGTGCTCATGATTGGCTACAGCTCCTACGCCGTCATCGTGGTGCGTTCCACGCAGAACACTCCGATGGACCAGAACTCCCCCGAGGATGTCTTTACGCTGGGCAGCTATCTGAACCGTGAGCAATACGGCGACCGTCCGCTGCTTTACGGCGAAAGCTATACTTCGGAACCCCGTGTGTGGTACACACAGGATTTTGCCAACGACGTGACGAAGGAAAACTATGTGCGTCGCGTTGAAAAGGTGAATCCCACCGATCCCGACCGTTACGAAGAGCTGTCGAGAACCAAGGGATACGTTTATCCCTCGGAGTTGCAGATGCTCTTCCCCCGTATGCACTCCATCGCTCCCGAACATGTAAAAGCCTACAACAGCTGGCTGGGCATCGATCCGGAAAATCCCGCAGGCCGCGAAGGGCTGCTGGCCGATTTCCGCGACGTGGAGTTTACCGTCACCCGCCCCGACCAAAACGGTTATACTTATGACCAGACCGTGTCGGGCGTGATGCCGACGCAGTGGACCAATCTCCGCTTCTTCCTTTCCTACCAGGTGAATTTCATGTACTGGCGCTATTTCCTCTGGAACTTTGCCGGACGGCAGAATGACATGCAGGGCAACGGCGAACTGGAACACGGCAACTTCCTGACCGGCATTTCCTTTATCGACAACGCTCTCTATGGCGACCAGGACCTGCTGCCCGACGAACTCAAGAACAACAAGGGACACAACGTGTTCTACTGTCTGCCGCTCCTGCTCGGCCTGATTGGTCTCTTCTGGCAGGCTTATCGCGGAAGCAAGGGCATACAGCAGTTCTGGGTGGTGTTCTTCCTTTTCTTCATGACGGGTCTTGCCATCGTCATTTACCTGAATCAGACGCCGCTGCAGCCGCGTGAACGCGACTATGCTTATGCCGGTTCGTTCTATGCCTTTGCCATCTGGATAGGTCTGGGCGTTGCCGCCCTTGCCGACGGTGCAGGCCGTCTGAAGGAGAAACTGGGCCTCAAGTCCCTCAGTCCTGCAGCCGTAGCCGCAGTCGTTTCGCTCGTCTGTCTGCTCGTGCCCTTGCAGATGGTCAGCCAGACCTGGGACGACCACGACCGTTCCGGCCGTTACGCTTGCCGTGATTTCGGTATGAACTATCTGAGCACACTCTCCGACGAGGGTGCCCCCATTATTTATACCAACGGCGACAACGACACCTTCCCGCTCTGGTATGCCCAGGAAGTGGAAGGCTTCCGCACCGATGCGCGCGTCTGCAACCTGTCCTACCTCAATACCGACTGGTATATCGACCAGATGCGCCGTCCGGCCTATGATTCGCCGGCACTGCCCATCGCATGGAACCGTTACGAATATGTGGACAACAAGGGGCATGATTCCTTCAGCATCCGCAACGAGCGCGGCAGCCTTGACGAAATCCGCCGCCAGCATCCGGAGGTCAATCCCTATGAGCTCCGTTATCTGATTGACAATTATGTCCGTCCGAAAGGCTATCTGCCCACCGACTCTCTCGTGGTGAGCGTCAACAAGGAGGCGGTCCGCAATTCCGGCATGCTGTTGCCTTACGGCCCCGACTCCATTCCCGACTACATCACCATATCGCTGGCCGGCAAGCGTTATCTGAACAAGAGCGAAATGATGATTTACGAAATGCTGAGCCGCAGCGACTGGAAGCGACCCATCTACATGTCCGTCACGCTGGGTGAAAGCAACTACGCCGGGCTGAAGGATTATCTCGTACTCGAAGGTCTGGCCTACCGCATTTCGCCTTTCAAGCGCGGCATTACGGTGGATGTCGACAAGATGTACGACAACTTGATGAAGCGCTTCAAGTATGGCAACGTCAACATGAAGGGCATTTATCTTGACGAGACTGTGATGCGCATGTGCCAGACGCACCGCCACATGTTTGCCATGCTGGCCCGCGAACTCATTTCGCGCGGTGACAGCGTGCGGGCCGTTGAGGTGCTTCGCAAGTCGAAGGAAGTGCTGCCGTCGTATAACATCCCCTATGAAGACGTTGACTACGAACTGGCCAGCATGTGGAGCCAGCTGGGCCAGAAGGCCGAGGCATCACGGGTAGCCGTCGAAGTGGCCCGCAGCGCCTCGCAATATCTGACATGGGCCGGTTCCATCGGTTACGACCTGCTCAAGCGCAAGGGTTCCCGTTTCGTGCGCGACGCCTTCCGTCAGCTCAACGTGCTCAATGCCGTTTCTTCCATTTCGCTTTCGCCCGAGGGTCAGCAGGCTGTGGCCGGCTGGCGGCAGAAGGCCCTGAAGAGCGCCGCCGTGCAGGTGCTGGCCGACTACTACCACGAGGTGGGCGTTTCATCCTACAACTATCTGGTGCAGATGGACCAGTATCTGCAGGAGGCTGTCAAGCAGAACCGCTATACGGAAGAGGATTTCAGCAACTTTGTCAAGGCCTACAGCAATCTGATTGACGCGCACGACATGATGTATGAGTGCAATCCGGCGCTGGCCGATTCCTTTGCCGGCATTATTGACAAGGTGCATCAGCTGGGTACCTTCAAGATGTTGAACCAGAGTGCGACAACCATCGGTGAGCAACCTTGAAAACCGCTGAGTTATGTTGATTGAACAGCCTGCGCGCTTTCTGCGATGCCTGTATCCCAAAGCCCTGTGGCGTATGAATCCGAACGAACGGGCCGTCTACCTGACTTTCGACGACGGTCCGATTCCGGAGGTGACGCCCTGGGTGCTTGATGTGCTCGACCATTATGGTGTGAAGGCCACTTTCTTCATGGTGGGCGACAATATCCGCAAGCATCCTGCCGAGTTTGAGATGGTGAAGGCCCGCGGCCACCGGCTGGGCAACCATACGTATAATCATCTGGGCGGTTTCCGGCACGGCATCAGCAGCTATGTGCGCAATGTCGACAAGGCCAACGAATATCTGCACACCGACTTGTTCCGTCCGCCCCGCGGGTGGATGAAGTGGGAGCAGTATATGGCCGTCAGCCGCCGTTACCGGATTGTGATGTGGGACCTCGTGACGCGCGACTATTCCAAGCGTCTCAACGGCCGCGACGTGCTGCTCAACGTGCGGCGCTATGCGCGACCGGGAAGCATCATCACGTTTCACGACTCCGTGCGCAGTCACGACAAACTGCTCTATGCATTGCCGCGGGCCATCGAGTGGCTGCAGTCGCAGGGATATGCATTCAAGGTGTTCGACTGATAGTCGGCACTTCACGAATAAGGAACGTCCGGCCGCCGGGGAACTTTTCCCGGCGGCCGGACGGCTTTTTTCAGGCGCTGTGCCCCGGGAAAAAAGCGGCGGACCGGGGGCTGACGGCAGCCGGCCCGGTTTGTTCCGGAGTCCAGGATGCTTTCACCGGGTCAGTGCGTCGCCGCTATCGCTGTCGGCCGGATGGGGCACGAGAGGATAATCGGCCGGTCATATTTGCTGCACAACGGGTGCCGCATAGCCGTAAAAACAGTCCTTACTTTAGAAAATTCTGTCAGTACTTCAGGAAAATCTAAAGTAAGGACTGTTTTTTCTAAAGTACTGACTGTTTTTGCAGGGGGAATCCGTGCCGCAACGGCAAGGTACGGATGCAGGCGGCGGTGCTCCGGAGAAGCGGCTGCGAAGGCAGGTTTTTCAGAAAAGGCGGAATTTGTAAAGTTTTGCAAACTATCTGCAAAGAAATACAAACATTCTTCTTCTTTTTCTCTTATATTTGCATTGTGGAACACGGCATGCGCGTTGACTCATAACGCAAACTAACCGGCTGAATACCTTGTTGTTTTACCTTTTGTAGCGGGCCGGGAAAGGAAAGGGGGTATCCCTTTTCTCTGCATGGCGCAGCGGTCCCGCTCCGGCCGACGGCGGGAGGCTGGATCGGGGGTACGTTGGAATCATCTGTATTCTTTATAAAACTTTACTTTTTCAAGCTATGAATCAATTGAAATCTCATTTTGGGAAAGCTGTCGCCTTCGCCTGGGCCGTTGTGTGCGTCGCGCCGTACAGTCCGGCACAGGCAGCCGACCGTCTTGCCGACGACCCGTCCAAGGAATGGTGCTATCTGAAGAAATCGACTACCGTTATCGGCATGCCCTTTCATCCGCAGGTGACGGAAGTGACCTATGACGGTTCGCTTTATACCGGCTACAGTGAACTGACTTTCAGTTACGGAAAGGCCGATACCCCTTTGCTGATTCGCCAGAAAACCTTTGAAAAGGGCTGGATTCCCGTTGTCGGAGATTCCTGGAGCGAAGATGGTATTGACTATTGCATAGACATGTTTTCCGCACCCTTGCAGCCGGGCGACGTGAGCAATTGTCTGAACTTTGTGAAGATAAGGATGAAGAATGCGGCTGGCACCGCGCAACGCGGACATTTCACCGTGTCGCTCCGGGGACGTTTGCCCGATTACCGCTTGGCAAAATTGCGCGATTTCGGGCCGGCCGACCGTTATGAAATCGGCCGTGATGCCGTCCGCAAGAACGGCAAACTGATGATGGTTTTCGACAGCCGGCCCGATGCCGTGGAGTCGGTGGACGGGAAACGTTACCGCTTGGCCTTTACCGCCGATTCGCTGCGGGTGAAGCCCGAAACGCGCACCTGCCTTTTGCGCTATGCCAGGCTGCTGCAGCCGGGCGAGGCCTATGAGATTGTGGTGAAGATGCCCACCGTGCCCACGGCCGATGCGGCCTATGCCGAGGCTGCCCGTCAGGCCGGATATGAGGAGAAACACCGCTTTGTGACCGACTTTTGGGAACAGCTGGTTCTCTCGCAGACGCAGTTTGAGATTCCCGAAAAACGCATACAGGATGCCCAGCGTGCCTCGATGGTGCATTTGTTGCTGGCAACCCGTACGCGAGGCGGACAGCGGATGCAGACCGACGGCATTCCTTATCCCAACTTCTTCCTGACTTCCGGTCCGCAAATGTCGATGGCCTATCTGACGAACGGCTGCCCCGAATATGCGCGGCTCATTGTGACAAACGCCTTGAAGCAGCAGGAACCCGACGGACTTTATTTCGACCGTTCGCTGGCACACGGCGGCATCATCCCCACGGCACACGGGCACATCATGTATATGGCCGCGGCCTACTGTCTGCTGACACACGACGAAGCATTCGGCCGGCAGATTTTCCCCAGTCTGGTCAAGGCCGTGGACTATCTGAAGACGCAGACCGGAAAGAGCCGCTACGGCCTGTTGCCGCCTACCTATCCTTACGACAACGAGATGATTGACGGCCATTATGCCAGCAACAACTATTGGGCGTTGCTGGGCTTGCGCTTCTGCATCCGCATGGCCCGCTGCCTGAACCGGACAGACGTGCTGGCCGACTGGGAGGCGCTTGAGAAGACCTATACGCAAAGCATCCTCAAGGGGATAGAGGCTTCGGTTCAGGCTGATGGCTATGTGCCCACCGGACTGTATGATTTCCTGACGGGAAAGAAGGCCCGTCGCGGTTTCAACGAATACCAGTGCAACAGCGACTGGGAAAACATGCTGCTGGCCTATCCCACAGAACTGCTTCCGCCCGGCCATGCCTATGTGCGCGGCAGCCTGCGCCACATCCGGAAAGGATATGCCGAGGGCATCATGACCTATCGGCACGGCATGCATCTGCACCAGTACATAACGGCCAATCTGATTGAGCAGTATATGGTGCAGGGGCAGCAGCGGCAGGCACTTATTGATTTTTACCATCTCATCCTCCATTCCGGTTCTACCCACGAGGGGTTTGAGAATCTTGTGATTCCCTGGAAGGACCGTATGGTTGACCCGCATTGCCCCACGCCCCATGCCTGGGCTTCGGCCAAGACCGCGTTCCTTATCCGCAACTTCCTGCTGCACGAATACGGCGGCAGGGCCGGCATGGAAAACACGCGCGACCTTTACTTATTCCCCGTCATATCCCCGGAGTGGGCCCGGCCGGGACAGCACATCACCATTCGGGGCGCGGCCACGGAAATGGGGCCGGTGACGGCGCGCATTGATTTCGACGCCGACGGAGCCAGAGTGAGCTACAAGGCCGATTACTTCGGTGACGGCCCCGACCATGTGCGTCTGCGCATTCCTTATTTCAAACGTTTTGTCCGGTTGCGTACCGATGCGCGTTCGGCGCGGGTAGAAGGCGGATGCATTGTGCTTTCACCCGATTTCACAACGCTCGAAGTGAAGTGGCAGGACCGGCCGCAGGCGCATAAGGGCACTTCGGCCTATCTGCTGCGCGCTTACCGTGCCTGCAACACCTTTGAGGGGGTGGACAGCGCCGGAGTGCAAATCGTCAGGGAACACCGCCCCTTCCTGCTGGAAGAGGAAAAGACCGATACGCTGGAACCGTTGAGCTTTGACCTGGTGCGCCGTTGCTTCCTGCATGAATTTGAACGGCGGCAGAGCGGAAACTGACGGAAATGTTGACAGGCAAGGAAGCCGGCTGTACCCCGGTTTCTACCCGTGACGGCAAGTATCGTTCGGGGATGCAGGGCTTCTTTGCCGAAAAATTCATATATTTGCAGGGGCATCGGGTAATTTCTGTTTCCACCTGCGTTGGGACGACCGACTGTTGCCGGATGGAGTTGCCGTTGCCTCTGTTCCGTGTTCCTGCCGGACGGGCCGGCCGGATGTTAATCTGCCACATTATTTGAAACTATGAAAAATTACCGTTTTCTCCTTTGCTGCCTCGTCGGCCTGCTGTTGTCGGTGCCGGGCTGGAGCACTCCCGAGTTTTCAACTGCCGGTTTTTTCGAATTGCCCCAGACCGGGCGCGAAGTGTATTCCATGAATCTGGCCTGGCGCTTTTTCAAGGGAAAGCCGCAGGGTGAGCCCTCCCGTCCCGATTATGACGACGCGGACTGGGAGGTGGTTTCCGTTCCCCATGGGCTGGAATACGTGCCGGTTGAGGCCAGCGGCTGTGCCAACTATCAGGGTGAAGCCTGGTATCGCAAGCGGTTCACTCCGGCCGCCGGGCTGCAGGGCCGGCGGGTTTTCCTCCACTTTGAGGGGATTATGGGCAAAAGCCGTGTCTATTTGAACGGAGAACTGGTCAAGGAGCATTTTGGCGGTTATCTGCCCGTCATCGTCGACGTAACCGGCCGTTTGCGTCCGGGTCGTGAAAATGTGCTGGCGGTCATGGCCGACAACAGCGACGACCCCAATTTCCCTGTGGGCAAACCGCAGGCTCAGCTCGATTTTACCTATTTCGGCGGCATCTATCGCGACTGCTGGCTGGTGGCCCATGGCGATGTGTTCATCACCGATGCCAATTACGAAAACGAGGTGGCTGGCGGCGGCCTTTTTGTTTCCTACAGCGATGTCTCGGACGCCGGTGCCGATGTGCGTCTGCAGGCCCATGTGCGCAACGCGTCGGACCGTTCGCGGCGGGTGAGTGTGGAGTTTGAACTGAAGGACCGCGACGGAAACCGTGTGGCCGTTGCCGCAGGAAATCTGCGCTTGAAGAGCGGGCAGGCCCGCCACACCGTCAGCACGATACACGTGCACCAGCCACGCTTGTGGAGCCCCGACGACCCTCATCTTTACGACCTGCTGGTCTATGTGAAGGAGGACGGGCGGGTGATTGACGGTTACCGGCAGCGCATCGGCATCCGCAGCATCGAGTTCCGGAAAACTGACGGCCTCTGGATAAACGGCCGGCGTTATGAGGGAAAAATCATGGGCACGAACCGCCATCAGGACTTTGCCGTGCTGGGCGGCGCCATGCCCAACGCGCTGCAGTGGCGCGATGCCAAGAAACTTCGCGACGCGGGCTTGAAAGTGGTGCGTACGCATTATGTCATCGACCCCGCCTTCATGGATGCCTGCGACGAACTGGGCCTTTTTGCCCTGGTGGAGGTGCCCGGCTGGCAGTTCTGGAACAAGGCTCCCGTCTTTTCGCAACATCTTTATCGCGACCTGCGCGACATGGTGCGTATCCACCGCAACCATGCCAGCCTCTTCTTTTGGGAACCTATCCTCAACGAAACCCATTATCCCGACGAGTTTGCGAAAAACGCCAGGAAAATCTGCGACGAGGAATATCCGCATCCCTATAGCATTGCCGCCTGTGATGACGGGGCGAACGGCGATGAGTATTTCGACCTGCTGCTCCGCCCCATCGAGAGCAAGCTGCGCACCGACAAAACCTATTTCATCCGCGAATGGGGGGACAATGTGGACGACTGGAACGCGCAGAATTCCGACAGCCGCGTAGCGCGCAGCTGGGGCGAAGTGCCCATGCTCGTGCAGGCGGCCCATTATGGCATGCCTTATTATCTGGACCGCCATCCCATACTTTGTTATGACGAAATCTGCCGTAAGCCCTCACAGATTGTGGGAGCCTGCTTCTGGCATTCGTTCGACCACCAGCGTGGCTATCATGCCGACCCCTTCTATGGCGGCATCATGGATGCTTTCCGTCAGCCGAAGACGTCGTACTATATGTTCATGTCGCAGCGGCCGCCGCAATCGTCCGACCGCCTGCAGGCCGAAACCGGCCCGATGGTTTACATTGCCCACGAGCTGACTCCCTTCTCGCCGGCCGACGTAACCGTCTATTCCAATTGTGACGAAGTGCGCCTCACGGTGTGGAAGGGCGGCAAGGTGTATACCTATCGCAAGGATCCGCAGCGGAAAGGCATGCCGTCGCCCATTATCACGTTCAAGGATGTGTATCATTACATGGACTGGAAAAACCTGATTCGCAGCGGCCGGCGCGGCGATGCCTATTTGCTGGCGGAGGGACTGATGGACGGCAAGGTGGTGGCCACCTGCATGCGGCGGCCGGCCGGTCAGGCCCATCAGTTGCGGCTGCGCCTGGACGACGAGGGCACAGGACTGAAAGCCGACGGCTCCGACGTGGTGGCCGTGGTGGCAGAGATGGTGGACCGTCAGGGAAACGTGAAGCGTCTGAACAATTCCTGGATTCGTTTCCGTGTGGAAGGCGAAGGGCGCCTGTTGGGTGATGGCGTGACCGGAGTGAACCCGCAGCAAATTGAGTGGGGCAGTGCCGTTGCCTTGATACAGGCCAGCCACCGTTCCGGCCGCATTCGCGTGGTGGCCAGTATGGAAGTGCCCGGGCGGGCGCGTCCGCTGGAGGGTACGCTCGACTTCGAAAGCCGTCCGTCCGCACAACGCGAAATCTACAGTGAGGCCGAGTGGGCCTGCCGCAAGCAGTCGGTTGCCGCGTCTGCTCCCGAGAGCCGCAGCAGCAGCGAACTGGAACGGGAGAATGCCCGGCTTCGCAAGGAACTGCAGCAACTCAAGGTAAAGGAAGTGGAGCAGCAGCAAACGCAGTTTGGTGTGGGCATCAATGACTGATTCCTGTGTCTGGCCGCACGGCTGCCCCGATGGTTGTGACGGGGCAGCGCCGTGCAGTGGTTTCCATTTCATCCGCTGTTTCCGTCAGGTCCCGGCAAAAGGCACATGCTGTTGGAGAACATGAATATCTGATTATAAATATAAAGACATCCTATGAAAAAAAAGTTACTGTTTTACTCATTGCTGTTGCTTGCCGGCCAGTTTCCGGCCCCGGTCGTAGCGGCGGTCCGCGGCGTTGACGCTGTGTCCGCACATGTCTCGGCGGACGAGAATGCGCTGCCCCGGCAGTCGGCAGAAGCGGTGGCCCGCTTGCAGAAGAAACTGGCAGCCTTGCCCGTCATGAAAGGGCTGATTTCCGACCGTACCGGCTTCGACTGGCTGCTGACACCGGAAAAGTCGGAAGCCGGCATCTATCGTACCCCCGACGGCAAGGGCATTGTCGTGGCCAATGCGATGGTATCGCGCACCTTCCGCCTTTTCCCCAATCTGGCCACGGTCGATTTTACCAACCGCATGTTGGGCGAAAGCCTGCTGAGAGCCGTCAGCGGCGAAGGCTGTCTGTGGATAGACGGTAAGGCCTGGCAGGTGGGAGGCCTGTCGGGACAGCCCGAGCGGGGCTATCTGCGCAACGACTGGCTGGATGCGATGCAGCCCTTGCCCGAATCGTTCGTGGTGGAGGATTTCTCGGTGAAGGAGGTGGAGCCTTCGCTGCGTTGGGCACGTACACGCTGGGCACTCAACGACCGCGATGCGACGGGGCGTGAGCTGGTGTTTGTCCTGCGCGGCCGGGGAGCGACCGAGAACGTCAGGGTGCATCTTCATTTTGCCGTTTACGACCAGGTGCCGGTCATCCGCAAATGGATGGAGGTGGAAAACGGCAGCGGCCGCCGGCTGACCCTTGACAAGTTCCAGTTGGAATATCTGGCCATGGCTGAGCCCGAATCGCCTTCCGACGGCAATCCTGACGACTTCCTGCTGCCGAATCTTCATGTGGAGAGTGATTATGCCTGCAGCGGTACTTTTACCGAGCGCGAGACCGATATCACCGAAAAGTGGGTGACCGACAAGGCTTACACCTCGCAGCGGCATTATCCCATGGAGACTCCCTGCATCCTGCAGGTGGCACCGCCCATCGGGCCCGACCAGCAGGTGGAGCCGGGAACTACCTTTTCCACGTTCTCCGTTTATGAAATGCCTTTCGACAGCTACGACCGTGAGCGTAAGGGGCTTTTCACCCGCCGCTTCTATCAGGCCATAGCTCCCTGGACTACGCAGAATCCCATTTTCCTGCATCTCACGTCGAGCGACCCTGCCGTGGTGCGCCGGGCCGTCGACCAGTGTGCCGAGGTCGGCTTTGAAATGATTATCCTCAGTTTCGGTTCGGGCGCCAATGCCGAGGACGTCTCCGAAGCGAACATTGCCAAATGGAAAGAACTGGTGGACTATGCCCGTTCCAAAAACATAGAGATGGGATGCTACTCGCTGCTGGCCAGCCGTAGCGTCGGCGAAAAGGACGATGCCGTCAATCCGAAAACCGGCCGGCCCGGCGGTATGCGTTTCGGCAATTCACCTTGTCTTTGCAGCGAATGGGGAGAGGAATACTTCCGCAAGATACGTTACTTCGTGGAGCAGACGGGCATGACCTGCCTGGAGCACGACGGGTCCTATCCCGGCGATGTCTGTGCCTCCACCAGCCACCCTTACCACCGCGGACTGAACGACTCACAGTGGAACCAGTTCCGGAAAGTGACCGGACTTTATCACTGGATGAGCGAGAAAGGCATCTATCTGAACGTGCCCGACTTTTATTTTCTCAACGGTTCGAACAAGGTGAGCATCGGTTATCGTGAGGTGAACTGGTCGCTGCCGCGCGACCGCCAGCTGATGCATACCCGCCAGTTGAATTATGACTGCACGTGGGAGCGTCCTGTGACAGCTCTGTGGAGTTTCGTCCCCCTGGTGCAGTATCATGGCGGCGGGGCTGCTGCCACCATCGAGCCGCTGGCCGAGCATCTGTATGAATACCGCACGTTGCTGTTCCAGAACTTCAGCGCCGGCGTGCAGGCCTGCTATCGGGGGCCGCGCCTTTATGATACGCCTGAAACCCGCCGCATGGTGACCGAGGTGGTGGCCTGGTATAAGCGTTACCGCCGCATTCTCAACAGCGACCTCATCCATCTGCGCAAGCCCGACGCCCGCGACTGGGACGGACTGCTGCATGTCGACCCCAAAGGCAAGGAAAAGGGACTGGCCGTTTTCTATAATCCGCTGCCCTGCGACATTGAGCGCAGCATCCGCCTGCCGCTCTATTACACGGGCTTGACAAAGCAGGCCCGCATCCGTGAGCAGGAAGGGCGCGCCCGGAAGTATCGGCTTGATGCTTATGGGAATGTAGACTTGAAAGTAAAGATTCCTGCCGGTGGCTACACCTGGTATGTGATAGAATAATGGTAGTCGCAGTGTCTGCCTGCCCATCCCGACTGGCTGCCGTCACGGGTTTTCCGTCCGGAGGACCCGCTCCTGAAAAACAGAGAATGACGTGTGTTCGCTATCATTATTTATCTCCAACAGAGGTCCTTGTATGCCCTTGCCGCATCCCGGCTTCACGGTCCTACTGACAGGAAATCCTAAAGTACTGACAGAAATTTCTAAAGTACTGACAGAAATTTCTGTCCTTACTTTAGTTTTTACGAAAGTAAGGACTGTTTTGCGGTGAAAAAGGAGTGTGTTCAGGCTCTGTGGTGTACTAAAAATGGTTGACAGGTTAAATACTAAAAACGATTACGGTTGA
>ERZ791743.1440-NODE-1440-length-13621-cov-2.068185_pt1 | contig 13621 bp, 9 predicted proteins | sample MGYA00509952_ERZ791743 | MGnify/ENA primary metagenome ERZ791743 (study PRJEB30046, sample SAMN00792040) | human gut metagenome | study: EMG produced TPA metagenomics assembly of the A metagenome-wide association study of gut microbiota in type 2...
TAAGCAGGAGAAAACGGTATAATTGAGGAAGGCAGTTGGGTATAAGGGGGTACAAGTGGTGGAGATGAAAAATATTGTGAAGACGGAAAGAGGGGCGGTTGTCTGGGATATGGGATGATGCGGATGATCGATGCGGTGCATCGCCGTTTACATAAATAGATAGAGGAAATACGATGGAACTGAATTTAAGCGAACCGGGACAGAGCCGGTATCTGAGAGTATATGAATATTACAAAGAATTGATCGTGTCCGGGCAGATGAAGCCGGGAGCGAAGCTGCCGTCGATCCGCAAATGTTCCCTGCAGCTGCAGCTTTCGCGGACGACGGTGGAGACGGCGTATATGCTGCTGGCGGCGGATGGCTATATCATTTCGCGTCCGCAGAGCGGGTTTTATGTAACGGATGCGGTGCTGGCGGCTGCAAACCGGGAGGAAATAGAGCACGGTGTGCCGCGTCAGGAGGAACGCCCGGAAATCCGGTATGATTTTGCGTCTTCAAATGTGGATCGGGAGAGCTTCCAGTTTGATTTATGGCGGCGCTATGTCAAGAGCGCCCTGCGCCAGGATGAACGGCTGCTTTCTTATGGCGAACCGCAGGGAGAGCGGGAATTCCGGGAGGCGCTCTGTGCGTACCTGGGGCGCCACCGCAATGTGATCTGTACGCCGGACAGTATTGTAGTGGGGGCGGGTGTGCAGAGTCTCTTGCATATTTTGTGCCCGATGCTGCGGGAGCGGGACAGCGCATGGTTTTTTAATCCATCGTTCCGGCAGGGACGCCAGATTTTTGAGGATTATGGGTTTCGGACCGGAGATATAAGAGAATATTGGGAAAGTAATGATAGGAGGATTGAGTCCTCAAAAAAGGATTTGTGCGGAATAGAAAAGCCAGATGTATGTGCAAGAGAGATGAAAACAGGGTTATCCGAACAGATGTCAGAGGCGATGAGACATACAGGGAGAAGTGTTTGCTATCTGACCCCATCGCAGATGACAGTCTGGGGAGAGGTCATGCCGGTGGGCGACCGGATGAAGCTTTTAAAGGATGCGGCGCGCGAGGATATGCTGATTATTGAGGACGATTACAACAGTGAGTTCCGCTATTATAACCGCCCGACACCGTCCCTGCAGGGGCTTTCCGGCGGGCGGGGCGTCGTGTATCTGGGGACATTTTCAAGGCTGCTTCTTCCCTCGATCCGCATGAGCTACATGGTCCTGCCGCCGGATCTGCTGAAACGGTATCAGGAGCGGGGGCGTTTTTATAACCAGACGGCGTCCAAGGCAGAGCAGATTGCCCTCTGCCAGTTTATCCGGGACGGACATCTGGAAAGCCAGATCCGAAAGTCCAAGAAATTGTACGCGGCAAAGGCAAAGTGTCTGTGTGATGCGGTGCGGCGCATTTTTGGAGAAAAAGCGCGAACGCATCTGGGCGATGCCGGTTTTCTGGTTCTCATGGAGCTTGACAGCCCGCTTACATCGGCGGAAATTGCCGGGCGTGCGGCACAGGCAGGCGTCGCCGTCCGCCCGGTGGAGTCGGTCGGGAGTCTTTTGGAAAAACAGGAGCATCATTTTCAAGAGGGATATCCGAAGCTCCTGTTGTCCTGTGCCTCGATGGGGGCAGAGCGGTATGAGGAGGCGCTGGAGGTGCTGAAAGAGGTAGTGTATAAGAAAGAAAAATAGAAGATAGATATAGAAGTTAAAATGTCCGCATAAACCACAGCCAGTATCCGGAACCATCCGGGCAGTTGTGGGTATGCGGACATTTTATGCGACATTCTTACCCGTTTTTCTCCTCATGCGGCAGCCGGTTCCGGAGCAGCCGCTTTTTTAATTCACTCCAGTGAAATGGAATTAGCGGGTAAATATAACTTTTTCCGGCGATTGTCCGGTTAAAGACAAGGCAGCCGACGGCAATGAGTGTTCCGGCGATGAAGCCCCAGAGATTGAGGAAAAAGGTCAGAATCAGGAGCAGGACGCGCATGAATTTGAGCGCGTAGCCGAGTTCGAAGCTCGTCATCGAGTAGTTGGCGATCGTGACGAACGCCATATAGAGCATCGTCTCGCTGTTGAACCAGCCGGATTTGACCGAGTATTCCCCAAGCACGATACCGGCGATGACACTGAGCGGTGTCGTCAGCATGCTGGGGGTGTTGACTGCCGCGAGCCGCAGACCATCGATGGCAAATTCCAGGATCAGGAGCTGATAGATCAGCGCCACATGGATCTCGTCGGTGACACGGATAAAAGCGAGCCATTCCGGGATCCAGCCGGGATTCTGCATAAAAAGCAGCCACAGCGGTGTCAGAAATAAGGTCAGGAAAAAGATGACCGTCCGCGACAGGCGCAGATAGGTGCCGGTCAGCGGTGGAAAATAGTAGTCGTCGGCTTCCTCGATGATATCGAAAACAGAGGATGGCAGAATCATTGCGGATGGCGAATTGTCCACCAGAATGATGATATTTCCTTCCAGAATCGAGGCAGCGGAGGTATCCGGACGCTCTGAAAAACGAAATTTTGGGAACGGATTGAACCATTTGTGCGGATAAATACATTCGGCAAGGCTTTCCTGATTCATCGAGAGGGCATCGACATGCACTTTTTGAATCCGGGTGCGGATGCGGTTTAAAAGTTCGGTGTCCACCCGGTTTTCCATGTAGCAGATGGCGATATCGGTGTGCGAACTTTCCCCAATATTCATGATTTCCATCCGCAGCTTCGGATCGCGGATGCGCCGCCGGATCAGAGCCGTGTTGAACACAAGCGTTTCGACAAAACCATCGCGCGAGCCGCGCAATACCTTATCCTTTTCAGGCTCGCTGACTCCGCGGGCGGGATAGGTGCGGCAGTCTATCGTGAGTGCCTGTGCATATCCGTCGATCAGAAGAAAAGGAACACCGGAGAGAAGCTGGATAATCAGCGCGTCCGAATCCGTTTCCAGCCCGATTTCGCCGTAGGCGAGGTAGAGGGCGGCAAAATCGTTTGCATTGTCAGGCATCTGGGCGGTTTCAATGCTGCTCATCGCCTGCAGCACTTTTAAAAGCGTATCGTCCTTGGTAAAACCATCAATACAGTAGAGGCAGGCATCGCGCCCGCCGATCATCAGATTCCGATCTACGACATCAAAACTGATGTCCGGTCGGAGCTTTTTTTGAAAAAAAGTCCGGTTATTTTCAATGGATGAAGAAATCTGCATCGTGTAAATCTCCTATCAGAGAAGCCAATATCAGTGACCGCGAAGGGACTGGAATGGAACAAAATGTTTACAGATGGAGTATGTGCGAAAAGGATAAAAATATACGAAATGAAGCAAACAGAAAAAAATCTCAAAATATGTTTTTTTAAAATTCATGGCAAGCGAGGCAATATCAGGGAAAAAGGCGGAAAAAATCGCTGCAAAATGAGACTTAACATGTGCTGAATGGAAAAAGAAATTTGCATGTTAGTTTTAGCAACTAAAAAACCAATGCTTTATTGAGAATAAAATTCAATTAAAAAATAGATAAAAATTCTCATTTTTAAATAGATTTAAATAATTGACAGATTTTATTAGATTAGTTTATACTAACCTCCTCGGTCACCTGAGTTAGGGATGCCTAATCTGGTGCGGAGAGTAAGATATTACAAAAGATTATATGGAGGAATATGTATGAAAGGTAAGGGAAGATCCCGGCAGGCAATTCTGGCGGCGGTGACCGTGTTAGCGGCGGCGCAGGCAGGTACTGCTTATGCTTCAACCGGACCGGCATCGGAGTCCGGAGTACAGACCGGTGCCTGGATTCAGGAAGGACAGGACTGGAAATATCAGGGAACGGACGGAACGCTTAAGACTGGATGGGTCAAGACCGAGAGCGGCTGGTATTATCTGGATCCGCAGACCGGACGGATGATGACTGGATGGATCACAGTCGATGGACAGCGGTACTATATGAACACAACTGCCGATGGCGTGGAAGGACAGATGCGCCGCGGCTGGTGGAAGGACAATGCAGGAAAATGGTATTTCTTCAGCACTGCATCCGATGGAACGGAAGGTATGACCGTGACAGGATGGCAGTGGATTGATGGAAAATGCTATTATTTTGATAACTTGAGTGCAGAAAACTTTGGTCAGATGCACACCGAAGGCCGGACGCCGGACGGCTACAGCGTCAATGCGGATGGACAGTGGGTCAATGAAAATGGAGAGGTCCAGACCCGTGCGGATAGAGGTTACGCGAGCAGCCCGGCAGCAGACGGCAACGGAAGCAGCGTATCAGGAGGCGGTTCGGGGAATTCCGGCAGTTCCGGCGGCAGCCATTCGGGGGGCTCTGGAAGCAACAGTAATTCTGGAAATAACAGTAATTCCGGAAATAACAGTAATTCTGGAAATAACGGTAATTCCGGGAATGACGGAAATCAGAATGGCGGAAATGCCGGAGATAACGGAAACACTGAAAATCCAGACAAGCCGCAGATGGTTTCGCTGGTAGATGAGACGAAGACAAAGCTTACCGAAGTAAATTCCCTGGGCTGGTGGCTTCCGATCGCATTTGATGAGGGATACAATGCAGGCAATACGGTCGTTAAGGTCGATGGAAAAGATGTAACCAATCTTTTAACTCCGATCACAGATGACGGACGTATGGCAAAACTGGCGCTTCTTGGCACACCGGGCAAAGTAACCGTCAGCAGCAAAGAAGATGCGGCAAAGGAAGAGACGGTGGTTCTGAGCAATGAGAGCCAGGAAGATGCTGTATATGAGGAAAACGACGGCTATCTGCCTGAGAAGATTCTGACGCATGAGCCGGTTGCTTACTGGGACTATTATCTGACCAATTACGATGAAAACGGAAATGCCCGCATTTCTCCGAAAAAGACTACGTATAACTTGAATGAAGAGAAACAGACTCATCCGAGCTATTCGCCGGATGCGGTTCTTCCAAAAAATGGAAAAGCAGCCGTTACCATTCTGTTTAACTATAATACAGATGAGGAAAAAGAGTGGTTTGACGGCATCCGCAAACTGGAACTGGTTGAATACAATGAGCAGAAGAACACAATTAATTCGAGTCTCGTATTTGACAGTGAAAAGAATGTGGCGCACGGACAGGGACGCGTTGGACAGCTGACTATCCAGACAGGACAGAGCAATTTCTTTAATAATGGACGTTATTATGTGCGGGTTGTATCGTCGGCAGGCGGTTCCGCGCTCGTCCCGATTCATGTCGTCAATGAGACAGTACCGACGCTGGAGCTTAAGGAAACACCGCAGTCCGGTAAGAATCTCCATTTTGCAGTCAGCGATCTGGTATACGCAATTGAGACACCGATCGAGCGTGTGACCCTGGAAGATCCGAACGGAACAGTAAGCGACCTTAAGATGCTCGATGACTGGTATCTCTACAGCCAGGATTTATTTGTTCTGTACAATGATAATACAGACCATCTGCCATACAAGGGCAACTACAAGCTCACTGTATATGCAAATGGTTTCCGGTCATTCTCCAAGAGCTTCAAGGTGACAACGGGCGCAGAGCCGGTAAAAGAGAAGGAACAGACCAATGGTCAGAAAATGGCGTCATACGGATTCGACGGTATCAGCACCGCATCGACTGGTTCCGGCGGAAGCGGAAGCTCCAGCGGCAGCAGCTCAGGAAGCTATGCAATCTCTGCAAACCTGATTTTTGATTCAGATCTGCTTGTAAATGCACATCTCCTTGAACAGGCCAAGATGGAAAATGATGCGTCCAAGGCAGTCATGGAATGGTGGTACAATGCGATTCCGGATGCAGTCTATGATACTGGAGATGATGATTTCTTCAGATGGAAAGACTACGTAAATAAGAGTGAGAATCAGAAATACGAAGAGAACAGAATGCTCCCATTTGCAGATTACCGTGAAAATGGAGCACTGGATCCGAACCATCCGGCAACGGCAAAAGAGGTTCTTGAAGATGGTCTGCTCGGCGATATCCAGTACAATGGAAACTTCTCCCGTCAGGATGCACCGGCGATTACAGTTGTACAGAACAAAGAGGGCGAGCCGGTAGTCCTGCAGACAGAGGATACAGAGTATATCGAGGCGGTTCAGAGTATCGTTGTCAACGGAAACTGGCAGGCACTCAGCAAGGACAAATATTCCATCGATAAAGAAGCTGGCACCATTACCATAGAGGCGGATGTATTCAAGGCTGGTGAGGAGTATAAGCTGACTGTCGATGCAACGGGATATAAGAGCCAGAGTATCGCATTTACATACGATAAGGTGCTGGAGAGTGATCTGGCGCTGAAGGTTGATTATGCGGATGCTAAAAATGCATTTTCAGCAAAGAAGACAGTAGATGGAAAGAAAACATACTACTTTGCAGATGCTGAATTTACCGTTGAGGGCAGCGAGGGAGATTTCTTGAAGAACCTGAAATCTGTTACTCTGCTTTCCGATGAGGAGGATGCTGTTGAGAGAAATGTTTATCCAAAGGGTGTATCCAGCAGCAATGATGTATATTATGAGGTATCTGAGGATGGAACGCAGCTGATTCTTCATCAGGTTCAGCCGGGAACTTATAAACTGACACTTCGTTCGAATTACTACAAAGAGGCGCTGCGCTGTGAATTTGTGGTGGAGAAGGAAGAGGAAGAGATAAAAGAAGAGATGGCGGCTCCGGAAGTAGTGGAGTTCAGCAAACATAAAGCCAGCTGGGCATTTGATCCGGATTTTGGCCGCGCTTCTTTTAAGGATTCAACAGGAACGAGTGTAAAAGATTATTTGGCTAAGATTACGTCTGTGAAGGTTGGAACAACAGAGTATACGAAAGCTTCTTACAGCCTTAGTTCGTATAAGCCTACATGGAAGATGTCAGATGCAGATGATCCAGATAACAATGTACAGAATTTTGATTGCATCGATTTCACCTTAGACGGTTTCAGCACCGAAGAAAGCACCGATGTAACGATTCAGGCAGAAGGATATGAAGAGCTTACCTTTACAGTTACAAAGGATATGAAGTTAGCGGGTGACGAAGAGAAACTGCTTCCAGCACCGGAACTGACAGGCAGCACTACGGTTGATGAGGGAGATCCGCTGGTTCTGACTGGTGATGAAGAGTATCTGAAAGCAATTAAGTCTGTAAAAGTAACTGGCAATAATGAGGAGGATGTTGCGCTTGGATTTGCAGTAAATGGTACAACATTGACAATTCAGACAAGCGCACTGGATAGTGGTCTGAATGAGGTTGTGATCGAAGCAAAAGGTTACAAGAATCAGTCGATCACGGTTACAGTTGAGAGCCAGAAAGCAGATACAGAAATTGAGGTTTCCAGTGTTGTAAAAGAGAGTAGTTGGACAGGAGATTATTTACTGATCCGTTTCAATGGAGTTGAGGGGGAAAAGTTAAAAACTTTCTTAAAGGAGATTGATTCGGTTGAGGTGAATGGAAAAGAGTATAGCAAGGCATCCGTTTCCTCGTTCCTTGGAAGTGGTGAGTTTGCACCGCATGCAACGGATACATCTTATAGCAATGATAATTATGATTGTTTAAAGGTTTCAGCGTCCGGATTGAGTGAAGAAGAGGAGAATGAAATTCTTATCTACACTAAGAATAACGGAACGATTGAGTGCAAACTTGATAAAAACTGGAAATTAATCAAGGAATCCAAAACGCTTCTTGCCGACGAAGTCCTCCCAAGCGAGATCGTCACCACCCCAACCGAGGGAGTAACCACACCGGAGCAAACACCGGCAGAGCCGAAGACGAATGACGAAAACAAGGCAGATGTACCGGATGGCGATAAGAAGAACGAGACAGACGATGCGAACAAGGCACCGGAAGTAGACGAGGACAAGAAAGAGGATTCGGACGAGTCCAAGGATACTTCGGATGAGAAGAAAGACGAAACTTCAGATAAAGGCGATGCTGACAAGGATGATTCGAAAGATGAATCCGGCGAAACTGGTGACGATTCCAAGAAGAATGAAACGGACGAATCTAAGGACAATGATTCCAAGAAGGATGAGACCGGTGACGTAAAAGATGATACTTCTGATAAGGAAGAATCTGACGGCGGTAAAGGCGATACTTCTGAGAAAGAAGAGTCTGTTTCTGAAGAAGAGTAGTTGTATTTAAAGGAGTAAAAATTGAAACAGAAGTGGTGGATTTTATTAACCCTGCTGCTGTGTGGCTGCGGTGCTTCATCGCAGCCGGATCAAACGGGGGCGGTCCAGAATGACCGTCCTCGTTTATCTGCGTCTACGGAAGAGACGGCAGAAAATGTGGCAGCAGTAGAAAAAAACGAAAATTTAGAGAAAAATCCCTCAAATTCGAACCAGAATCCGGGAGAAGGGCAGAACTGGACGGTGTTTGCGATGGATACTGTGATGCAGTTTGATGCCTACGGTGGAAGTGCAAATTTGCAGGAAAAAGTGAAACGGCGGGTGGAAGAGCTGGAAGGGGAGCTTTCGACAACGCAGGAAAACAGCGATATTTTCTATCTAAATCAGGAGAAAACAGCGAAACTTTCCGATGATACGCGTTATCTGATGCAGGAGGCGCTAGCGCTGGGAGCGGAAACAGATGGTGCACTCGATATTTCAATTTACCCGGTTGTGCAAAGCTGGGGATTTACAACGGGAAATTACCGGGTCCCCAGTGAGAGCGAGCGGGAAAGCCTGCTTAAATCGGTCGATTATCGTCTGGTCGGTTTAGAAGCAGATACGACGTCGATCGAGCCGGGAATGATGGTGGATCTAGGCGGTGTCGGAAAGGGATTTACCGGAGATGAGGTGGTAAAGACTATGAAGGAGGACGGCGTGACAAGCGCACTGTTCAGTCTTGGAGGCAATATCCAGACGATCGGAACAAAACCGGATGGCGAGAAATGGTATGTCGGCATCAAGGATCCGGAGAGCGACGGCTATCTGGGCGGAGTCAGGGTGCAGGATGAGGCGGTCATTACCTCCGGCGGCTATGAGCGCTATTTCACGGATGATGACGGAACAATTTACTGGCATATCATGGATCCGTCCACTGGGGCGCCGGCGCATAGCGGGCTGATTTCTGTGACAATCATCGGACCGTGCGGACTGCGCTGCGATGGGCTTTCGACCGCCCTGTTTGTCATGGGACGGGAAAAGGCAGCGGCACATTGGGCGGCGCATCAGGACTATGAGGCAGTCCTGGTTGACGAGAGCGGCACGATCTGGCTGACGCCGGGCTTAAAAGACCGATTTATTCCGGTGGATCAGGGGGAGACGCGGGAGATTCGGATATTGTGATTCTGGAACAGATCTAGTATAATGAGCAGAGAAAAGTGCATGCGAGTCAGATTTACAATTTATAACGAAGAGGTCGAAAATACCGTGAATGATAGATTGAAAAAGAAGCTTCTTTGCTTTGAGCGCGCTCTCTCCACATTGGAAGGATACGAGGGATGGATGATAGGCACAACTACACTTCATCTGGACTGGCAGCCCAAACAGGGGGAGAATGAGTTTTGCCATACCAAATTAACTCCAGAAATCATCAAAAAAGGTCGCTCGGCAATCCGGGTCCGCATAGCGGCAGCGGAGGAGGAAAAGGAACGGGAAAATGAGGAGATGGAAGTGCTGCTGGTAAAACCGCGCCAGAGCGTCCTTGTCCCGGAAAAAGAGAAAATGCCGCTCATGAAAGCAATTACGGAACTGGGAAGTGAGGATGATGATACGCTGGCATTTAGCAGCAGCCAGATGGAAGAATATCTCCGGGAGGCGGCAGATACCAATCCGATCCATCAGGGAGAAGCGGCAGTTCTGCCGGGGTTTCTTGTTATGAATGCCTGCCTGCTTCGTCTGTGGAAGAAGGGCTGGATGAAGGGACAGACCGCTCTGGAAGTACGTTTTCTTGCCCCACTTCGTCCTGATGAGGAGGTATATCTGTCGGATTCGGGGCAGGAGGGAAGAAACGCGGTGTATCTGAGAACGAAGCAAGAGGGAAAGGAAATTCTTTCGATTACAGAAAAATAGGGATGCCGATGATAAAGTGGGTGCAGAGGAGCTATGGGCGCATATGTAAACCATTTATAAAAACAAGGTTGACAATCTCTTGAAATTCCGATATACTCTTTTCTAGCAAAGATTCTCTGTGTGTGATTCATAGGAAAATGCATTACACGGCTTAGAATTTTATCACTGAGGAGGTATATATAATGAGTTCAGAGACAAGTGCAGTGAACGTACACGGCGCATGGAGCGCGAAGCGGCTTACACTTTTGGCGATGATGCTGGCTCTTATCAGTGTGTCTTCGTATATTGCGATTCCGCTTCCGTTTTCGGATGCAAAGATCACAGCGCAGACGATGATTGTCAACCTGATCGGTCTGCTGATTGCACCACAGGATACCATTTTAGTTATGGCGAGCTGGCTGCTGTTAGGCTTATGCGGCGTGCCGGTATTCAGCGGCGGAAGCGCAGGACCGGGAAAACTGCTTGGACCGAGCGGCGGTTACTATATCGGATTTCTGGTTGTAGCGTTCCTGATTTCCCTGTTTTGCCGGAAATGGAAAAATGTTGCATTCCAGACAGCGTTCCTGATTGTAGTTGGTATTCCGGTGATTTACGCATTCGGTGCAGGCTGGATGAAACACGTGACCGGACAGCCGTGGGGTGCAGTTATCGTGCAGTCGATAATTCCGTTTATTCCGCTGGACATCGTTAAGTGTGTGGCAGCGGTAGCACTTGGAAAGGCGCTGAAGCGGACGGGCTTATTTGGAAATTAGATAGAAAATAAAGATGGGATGTGGTAGTGAACAGAATCAGCCTTTTAGTGCAGAAATGCAGCCAGGAGGTATGAGGAGTCCGTTGCCGCATCCCTTTAATTTTAATTAGAAATAGAAGAAAAACAGGAGAAAAGCATGAATCACGTATATATTCTGGGCGGTTTGCGCAGTTACATCGGGGTGAAAGATGGAATGTACCGTCATATCCCGGCGGAAAAGCTGGGGGCGGAGGTGCTGCGGGAGGTGGTTTCGCGATTTGAGCTTCCAACCGATGCGATCGACTATATAATAGGAGGAAATGCGGTCGGGGGAGGCGGCAATATCACGCGTCTGGCGGCACTTTCGGCAGGGTTTCCAGAGCGGATTCCGGCGGTTACTTTGGATCTGCAGTGCGGGTCGGCGCTGGAGGCGATCAGCGCGGCAGCAGCCAAGATTGAGAGCGGGATGGCGGATCTGGTCATTGCCGGGGGAATGGAGAGTTCTTCGGTACAGCCGTACCGCATGATGTCCCCGAACCATCCGGAGTATGACGGTGGAAAGGTGTATACGGTTGCACAGTTTGTGCCGGGAAAGCGCGGCGAGCAGGTTATGTTAGAGGGCGCGGAGGAGACTGCGATCCGGGAAAATGTCTCTAAGGAAGAGATGGACACCTGGGTGCTCCGGAGCCATAAGAGGGCGGCGCAGGCGCGCAAAGAGGGAATATTGGAGGATATAACGGTTTCCATCGACGGCAGCAGCCGGGATGAGGGAATCCGTCCGACAATGAGCCAGCGTCTGATCGACCGCCTGCCGTATCTGCTTCCAAATGGCACGAAAATCACGGCGGCAAATGCGTGCCTGATGCACGATGGCGCGGCATTTGTGGTACTTTGTTCGGAACGGTTTTTGCGGGAACAGGGACGGAAAGCAGAATGCCGTTTCCGGTTTGGTACAGCGATCGGGGATGATCCGATGATGAGCCCAAAATCAGCCGTCAGCGCTGCTAAGGCGATACTTGCAAAAACGGGGCATTCTTATCAGGAGATCGATGCTTTTGAGGTCAATGAAGCGTTTGCCGTTATTGATGTTCTATTTGAACGTGCATTTCCGGGGATTGAAGACCGTTATAATATCTGGGGCGGGGCACTTGCCTATGGGCATCCATATGGAGTCTCCGGCGCAATGATTCTGCTGCATCTGATGAAAGCACTGGAACATAAAAATGGGCATTTGGGAATGTGCTGCGTGGCAGCCGCCGGAGGGATCGGAAGCAGTATTCTGGTGGAGAAAGTAATGAAGTAGATGAAGACAGTGCTTGAATGATATAAAAAGTAAATGTGGTAAATTTAAAAGCTCAAATTGGTAAAAAGTTCTATATAAAAATAAGTAAAAGACAGGAATTAATCATGAAAGAAATACAGACACAACGTATAAATACATATCTGGATGCGCTCCGGGCATACCCGCCAGAGTGGGAAGCCCTGATCACGGAGAAAGAGCGCTATACGTTCGGGGAGCTCATCGAGGCGGCAGAACGTGTAAGGAAACATCCGAAAGAGATAGAAGAAAAACAGGGAAAACGTCACATCCACTGGATCCAGGAACCGACGATCGCGCATCAGCTTATTCAGTTTCTGGCATATGGAGACGGAAATACGGTTCCGGTGATTGCACCGTCCGATGTAAAAATTTCCGATGAATTGCGTGACGTGACACCTCCGGAAGGGGCATATATGGGTGTGATGACGTCGGGAACCTCCGGTCGTCAGAAAGTATTGTTCCGCTCCTTTGAAAGCTGGCACGATTTTTTTAAGCTTCAGAATAAAATTTTCAAAATGGGAGAGGGAAGCATTACGTTTATGCAGGGGAGCCTGGCGTTTACGGGCAACCTGAACCTTTATATGGCGCAGCTTGCGTCCGGCGGAAGCGTCGTTGCGGCGGATTCCTTTGATCCGCGCCTTTGGAAGCGGATGATCGAGGCAGAACAGGCGACCTGCGTCTATCTGATTCCTGTCAAGCTGCGGGCGCTGCGGCGTATCTATGAGCGGGAACAGGCGGTCAATTACCGGATTATTTCTTTTGTCAGCGGCTCCCAGAGTATGGGCGGTGCGGAGGCAGTGCAGTTTAAAAAGGCATTTCCCGAAGCGGAGATTACATTGTATTATGGCGCCAGCGAGCTGAACTATATTACCTATATCCATGGAAGTGAGATGAAAGAAGATACGACGCTGGTTGGTCGTGCATTTCCAGAGGTGGATGTCTGGATTGAAAACGACCATTTTCATGTAAAAACGCGGTATGGAATCCTTGGAATTGGAAATGACGCGGTGATTGGGGACTGCGGTCACACAGATGCAGAGGGACTCTTCTATTTTGATGGGCGGGATGATGATATCTGCAACATAAATGGGAGAAAAGTGTCATCCCTCCGGGTCGAAGAAGCGGTGCGGACATTTCCGGGAGTGGCAGAGACGGCAGTGAAGGCAGTCCATGAGCATGGGCGCGATTATCTGAAAGTGTGGATTGTGTGGGAGAAAGAAGCTGAAAGGGAAGAAATTGCCGGAAGTGACAGCGAAAAAAGTGGTTGTATCAATATGGCAATTCGGGAATTTTTGGCAGAAAGACTGGCAGATTATGAGATTCCACGCGAATTTGTATTTCTAAAGGAGTTTCCAAAGACTGAAAGTGGAAAGATTCGTAAAAAAGAACTGTGAAAAATGCTTTTTCTTGTCAAAAAAGAAAATTGCTTATTGTGCAAAATGACAAAAGTGACGTTGACAAAATTGGAAAAGGGTGGTATATTCCCGTCTTTGACAGTAATGTTTGGAAAAACACCGCAGAAAGGCTTATTCTATATAGCTTTTCCGGCGGTGCTTTTTCGTTTTGTGATAAATTCATAGTCTGTTTCAATCCGGGCC
>ERZ791743.1446-NODE-1446-length-13562-cov-2.435108_pt1 | contig 13562 bp, 8 predicted proteins | sample MGYA00509952_ERZ791743 | MGnify/ENA primary metagenome ERZ791743 (study PRJEB30046, sample SAMN00792040) | human gut metagenome | study: EMG produced TPA metagenomics assembly of the A metagenome-wide association study of gut microbiota in type 2...
GCCGACCGCCTCATTTTGACGCAGACGCTTAAGCGGATCCTGCTGATAAAACTGGGTAAAACGCTGCCATAGCGCCGGGAAACGCGGGGCGAAGAGTTCGGGGGCGCTGAAGAAGTACTCTGAAAGCACCGCGAAGCACTCTGCGGGATCGGTCGCCGCGTAGGCATCAATGCTGGCGGCACTTTCGCCCACGAGATCGATCTCGTCCTGGATGTTATCCATCGCCGCATGCAGATCGTGCTCCCATCCTGCGACTTCACGCAGCGGGATCAGCGGAACGCCGCTGGCGCGGTCGCCGTTGCGGGTATCCAGCTTATGCGCGACTTCATGAATAATCAGATTAAAGCCTGACGCGTCGAACGAGTCCTGAATGTCGAGCCAGTTCAGGATAATCGGCCCTTGCTGCCAGCTTTGTCCGGACTGTACCACCCGCTGGTTGTGTACCAGGCCGATGTCATCCTCCCACTCATCGTCGACGATGAAGGGCGCCGGGTAGATCAGCACTTCGTGGAAGCCGTCCAGCCACTCGATACCCAGTTCAAGCACCGGCAGGCAGAAAAGCAGGGCGATACGCGCGTTTTTCAGGGGATCCAGCTCGAAGCCCTGCAGAGGAACCAGGCGTTTTTGCTGCAAAAAACGATCCGCCAGCTGAACCAGTTTTGACTGTTCGTCCGGCTGGAGATTCGCCAGAACAGGGATCGCCAGCGCGTCATCCCACGGCAGCGCCATATCCCGGCCAGCCTCATTCGTTTTCCAGGGCCACTTAATCATCGCTTTGCTCGCAAACTCGTCACTTGAACAAAAATGGGAAAGTCAGGTTCAGTTAAGATGCCAGAAAATGGCTTATTTCTACACTTCCAGCCTGAATAAACTATCATTTCGTACAGAGCAGTAGGTAGCGCTTTGCAGGCATCACCTTCATTTTGTGATGTCTGTCGTAGCCTTTATCCGCAGCCCGAGTGAATAAATCAGTCCGGTATTGAAAAGATGAGTGATTTCAAAGGTAACAAGCAGAACCTGCCCAGTCGAGCGTGTTTGCACTGCCAGCGGCCCATGACGTGGCGCAAGAAGTGGGCGAAATGCTGGGATGAGGTCAAATTCTGTTCTGAGCGCTGTCGCAGGAGCCACCGTTGACCGAACTACGCCTGATTCTGGGCGATCAGCTCAATCCACATCACAGCTGGTTTGATACCTGCAGCGCGAATGTCATTTACGTGATGCTGGAACTGCGGGCAGAAACCGCGTATGTCCTTCATCATGCTCAGAAAATCATCGCTATCTTCGCAGCCATGCGCGCGTTTGCCGCTGAGTTAAAAGAGAAGGGGCATCGGGTAAGGTATGTCCGGCTCTCTGAGGGTTCAAATCGCGGCGCGCTGGAAGATAATCTCAACGCGCTTATCGCACATTACCATGCTGGCAGGGTGATGTGGCAGGAGCCCGATGAATGGCGCCTTGATGCGCAGTTGCAGGCGTGGGCGAAAACGGCGACCGTCGAAACGACCTGCGTCAGCAGCGAGCATTTTTTCACCTCCCGGGAGCAGGTGAGCGCGTTCTTTGCATCGCGTAAAAGCTGGCGAATGGAATATTTTTACCGGGAAATGCGTCGTCAGCATGGCGTGCTGTTGACTCCGGAAGGCGAGCCAGAAGGGGGGAAATGGAATTTCGATGCTGAAAACCGCAAGCGCTGGTCCGGTGAACCGCCTGCTCCGGATGACTCTCGCATCTGCCACGATCGCTCAGCATTATGGGAAGAGATCCAACGCTGCGGCGTACGCACCTTTGGCGAACCGCGGGCCAACACTTTTCGCTGGCCAGTCGACCGCGCTGAAGCTAAAGCCCGGCTGGATGCGTTTATTTCGCACGTCCTGCCCCAGTTTGGTAACTGGCAGGATGCAATGCACACGGAAGAACCTTTTCTTTTCCACTCTTTAATTTCATTTGCGCTGAACACTAAAATGCTCAATCCCCGGGAAGTGGTTGCCGCCGCCGAGCAGGCATGGCGCTCGGGTGATGCGCCGTTGCCTGCTGTCGAAGGGTTCATCCGGCAAATTCTTGGCTGGCGGGAGTATGTGCGCGGGATCTACTGGTCGCAAATGCCGGGTTATCGGGAGATGAATGCGTTAGAGCAGCACACCCCGCTGCCGGAGTGGTTCTGGACGGGCAAGACGCAAATGCGCTGCCTGGCGCACGCCATTGGACAGTCGCTCACTGAGGCTTACGCCCACCATATCCAGCGCCTGATGATTATCGGGAATTTTAGCCTGCTCGGCGGTCTCTCGCCGCAGGCGGTACATGAATGGTATCTGGGCGTTTATATTGATGCGTTTGAGTGGGTAGAATTGCCCAATACTCTCGGCATGAGCCAGTTTGGCGATGGCGGTTTACTGGCCAGTAAGCCTTATGTTTCAAGCGCGTCTTACATCCATAAGATGAGTAACTACTGTCAGGGATGTCGGTATCAACACAATCAACGCACCGGCGAGCTGGCGTGTCCCTTCAATGCGCTTTACTGGGATTTCTTTGAGCGTAACCAGGCACGTCTCGGTCACAATCCCCGGCTGGGCATTGTCTTTAAACAACTCGCGGATATGACGGAAGAGGAACGGCACGCTATTGCTGAGCGCGCCGGACACATTCGTCTCAATCTCAACGACCTTTGAACGGCATTCCGACACCGCGCCGGTTGCGGCAGGTTAATAAGCCGTTATTATTTTGGACTTTGTAACGTATTCCCTGACAGGACCGCCAGATACTATGCCCGTGAATTTTGACCTCAACGATCTCTATGCCTTCAGAGCGTTAGTGGAATACGGTAACTTCCGTGTCGCCGCTGAATCTATCTGCCTGTCCCAGTCAGCGCTGAGCCGCAGGATTGAAAAGCTGGAAGCCGCGCTGGGGAACCGACTCTTTGACCGAACCACCCGCCGCGTCTCGCTGACGTTATACGGGCAAAACTTTGCGGAACGCTCCGCGCAGCTGCTCGATAACGTAGAGTCAATGCTGGCTGATGTCGATAAAGCCAGCGAAGAGCGGACGGGGCTGATCACGGTGGCCACGGTACCTTCCGCAGCCTGTTACTTTATGCCCGATGTGATCCGTCGCTTTCAGTCTCGCTATCCGCGCGTTCGCATTAAGCTCATCGACAGCAGCGCGGGCAACGTGATGGACGCCGTGGCCCGAAGCCAGGCGGATTTTGGTATTTGCTTCGCAGGAAACTTGTCGTCTGAAATCGAATTCTTCCCGCTGGTGGAGGATGTGTATGTTGCAGCATGCAGAAAGGATCACCCGCTGGCGCAGAAGAGCCAGCTGACGTGGCAGGCATTTTTTCAGCAGGATTACATCTCTCTCGATAAAACGTCCGGCAATCGCAACCTGCTCGATCGCCTGCTGGGGGATATCATTCCCGAGCGTCCCAGCGTCTGCGAAACGCGTCATGTCACCACGATGCTCGGTATGGTAGAGGCGGGGTTGCTGCCGTTCCCGCCATGTCGATGCCGACGTCAGAGCACACGCTGCTGACCCCTTTGCCGCTGGTGGCGCCTGAGGTGAAGCGTACCGTGGGGCTTATCCGACGCCGGGGGCGCATCCAGTCCTATATTGCGGCTGAGCTTGAAAAACAGATCACCGAGCAGTATCGCCGGACGTAACGGGGATCATCCCCGTCTCGCGGATGACTTCCCTTGAGGGCGGTGAGGCGAGATAGTTCAGCAGCGCTTTTCCCTCCGCGGGATGTTCCGCGTCACGGGTGACCGCGCCAGCGAAGCGCGTGATGTATTGCAAATTATCCGGGATTTTACCGATAAAGGTGACGCCCTGAATCGGCAGCAGCTCGCTGACCTGCTGGAACCCGACGGCGTATTTTCCTTTCGCCACTTCTGATGCGACCGGAATGCGCTCGACTTTTGTCGCTTTGCTCGTCACCTCCTTTTCAATCCCCAGCTTTTTAAACAATTCTTCGCTGACATCCCTGCCGCTGGCGCTGTCTGAGTAGGCGATGGAGCGAGCCTGCAGCAGGGTATTACGCAGCGTCTTCTCGCTGCTGATATCAGGGATATCCGCACCTTTTTTCACGACCATGCCGATGGGAGAGTCCGCGAGTTCAGTCCGCGTACCCGGCCGGGTCAGACGGGCCTGTTCAAGCTTCGCCAGTGCATTGCCCACCATAATCACCACGTCGGCTTTCTCTCCGCGCGCGAGCCGGTTTGGGATTGCCTGCGGCGTAGTGCCCATTGAGGGACCGGGGATGATCACAATGTTATCCCCGGTCCGGCGTTCATACTCCGGGGCCAGCTTTTCCAGGGCGGCCTTGAATCCGCCCGAAATCATGACCTTCACGTCCTCTGCGCAGGCATTGACGCTCAGGAACATCGCCGTTAGCGCGATGGCGGTAGAGCGAGACGTACGTTTCATGCGGCCCCCTGTGACTTAACGGTGTTTTGCAGTGATGCCGCGCGGTGACGGTAGAGGTAGAGCGTTGCGAGCAACGCGCAGACCGCCGCAAAGCTCATCCAGTATCCCGGTGAGGCTTTGTCACCCGTGTATTCAATCAGCGCGGTGGACATCACCGGGGTGAAACCGCCAAAGACGGCGGTAGCCAGGCTATAAGCCAGCGAGAACCCCGCCACGCGGACTTCAGCAGGCATGATTTCCGTCAGCGCCGGGATCATCGCGCCGTTATACAGGCCGTAGAGGAAAGAGAGCCACAGCAGGACGCTCAGCATCATGGAGAAGCTGGGGGCCGCCGCCAGCATCGTCAGTGCCGGGTAGCTGGTGGCGAGCGCCAGCAGCGTCATGACAACCAGCACCGGTTTACGCCCGAAGCGGTCCGAGAGGGCTCCACCTATCGGCAGCCAGATGAAGTTAGAGACGGCCACCAGCAGCGTGACAAGCAGGCTGTCCGACGCGCTCAGCATCAGCACTTTTTTGCCGAAGGTTGGCGCGTAAACGGTGATCAGGTAGAACGCGGTAGTGGTCATCGCCACCATCAGCATACCTGCGACCACAACCTGCCAGTTTGTCAGCAGCGTTTTGAAAACCTGGCGCATCGCCAGATGATTGCGCCGTGCGTTGAACGCTTCGGTCTCCTCCAGCTTACGACGCAGGAAAAAGATGAACGGCACGATTAAACAGCCAAACAGAAACGGGATGCGCCAGCCCCACTCGCGAATGGCGCTCTCCTCCATCAGGGCATTCAGGGCAAAGCCCATCGCCGCGGCGACCATAATGGCAACCTGCTGGCTGCCGGACTGCCAGCTGGTGTAAAAACCTTTGCGGCCCGGCGTGGCGATTTCTGCCAGATAGACCGAGACGCCGCCAAGCTCCGCACCGGCGGAAAAGCCCTGCAGCAAACGGCCCGTCAGCACCAGCAGCGGTGCCCACAGCCCAATGCTCTGATACGACGGAATAAGCACAATCAGGAATGTTCCGGCAGCCATGATCGACAAGGTGACAATCAGCCCTTTACGACGACCCACTTTATCGATGTAAGCGCCGAGCACAATAGCGCCGATCGGACGCATCAAAAAGCCCGCGCCAAAGACGGCAAAGGTCATCATCAGCGAGGCAAATTCACTGCTTGCCGGGAAGAAGGTGTGGGCGATATAGGTGGCATAAAAGCCGAACAGAAAGAAGTCGAATTGCTCGAGAAAGTTGCCCGAGGTGACGCGAAAAATCGCGCCCGCTTTCGCACGGACCGTTGCAGGTGAGGTTGAGGAAACCATGATTATCTCCAGTTTTTATCGTGACGTTATGCTCGTCTGTTTTTGAAAACTGGATCAGGAAACGGAAATTAATAAGCGCAAAGAGTGAATGAACTGATGCGCGTTGTGCATCAATGACAGGATGTTGACCAGGATTCACATACCTAACAATAACTTAACAATCGTGTGATTTTTTATTCACGCTAATTCGCTAAGTTGCTGATATCGCTGTTTTGTGACATCGCGCAGAGGAGACGCCAGGCAGCGCCTGGCTCTAAAAATCAGCGCAGCGCGTTCGCGATTGCGCTAAACATTAACGATGCTTCCAGCGGCTGAGCGCTGAAGGACGGTTCCGCCTGCGGCCAGGTGGACCACTGGACGATAACCAGGTTCTCTTTCTGATTCACCATAATCATCTGTCCAAAGATCCCCAGCGCCCAGAGCGACCCTTTAAGTGAATTGTCGACCTTTGGCGCGACGTGGGTGGCATTAACCGGCACTTCGTTGTTCCACCACTGATAGCCATACAACCCGTTCGGATGCGCGGCGGACACCGAACCTTTTGCCTGCGTCCAGTCTGAGGACTGTTTTACCCAGCCTTCGGGCAGGATCTGCTTCCCGCCGGGCAATGTGCCGTTATGAAGGATGAACTGACCGAAGCGGCCCCAGTCTTCCAGCGTGGCGTTAAAGCCGTGGGCGCCGACATCATGCTGGCCTTTGCTGTAGGCATGCCATACGCCGTCGCTGGCCATGCCGTAGGGTTGCCAGATGCGTTTCTCCAGATACGCCGCGAGCGTCATGCCGGTTGCGCGTTCAAGCACGTCACCCAGCAGCCACGCGCCGCCCGAGGAATAGGACCAGTTTTCGCCCGCAGGGTGTGCGCGGTGTAACCCTTTTACTAATGTCCGCACGCAGTCATAGGTGCCCGGTTTGGCTTCGCACTCTGTCAGCTTTGCGAAATCGGATCCCGGATTCGTGTAGTCCTCATTCCACGCCACGCCGGAGGTGTGGGTAATAAGCTGTCTCAGCGTCACACCGTCCCAGGCGGTGCCTTTCAAATCAGGTTCATATTGGGTAATAAGATCGTCGAGGGAGTGGATTTTTCCCTCTTTAATCGCTACCCCAACCAGCGCAGAGACCACCGATTTACCGACAGAGCGTGAGGTCCAGAGCGTGCTGTCGGTATTTCCTTCACCCAGATACTTATAGGCAACGTGGCCGTTTTTTAATACCAGCATGCCGCTGACGTTCTGGCGTTTCAGGTAATCATGGAGATCGTAGGTCTTGCCATTCACCTGATAGCGGGCATCGGTCAGCGGTTTTTCTGCGGCCAGCAACGGCGAGGCGTTGCCGTGATGGAATACGTCGCCCGCATAGTTGCGGTAGTCATTGCGGAAACCCACGACGCGGTCGGCCTGGCTCCAGGTGAGCATCGTATGTGCGTCCGGCAGTTTTGTATCAAAAGGGGCGGGACAGGTGTCGAGAACGGTACCGTTGCAGGCAGCCATGGCGGCAGGAGAGAGAAGGCTGCTGACAATCAGCGCCGCGAGCAGAGTGCGGTGTGTTTTGTTTTTCATGTTTTTCTCGTATGGCTCAGGAAGGACTTCAGTTTACGAACCCGCGGCCTATAATAAAAAACGCGTTATGGGGGAAAATCCCCCGAAAAGATACTGTGGAGGATGGCGTGGCGTCATTGATCTATTCGTTTGCCCAGCTTGAGGCGTTCACCGCCGTGGCTGAACATGGCAGCCTGGTGAAGGCGGCCACTAAACTGGGTAAAGACCGCACGACCTTGCGCGATCTGATTGATTTTCTGGAAGATGGTCTGGGTTACGCGTTGTTCCTGCGCGAGGGGCGGACCCTGCGGTTAACGCTGGAGGGGGAGCAGTTACAGCGGCAGGCGCATCTGTTGATGCGTCAGGTAAAAGCCTTTGAGGCGTTCGCCAGAGCCGTTCCGCAAAGCGCGACGCAGGATATTGCGCTCGTCTACGATCCGTTCACCCCGCGCGCTTTTTTGCAGGCGCTGATAGCAAAAATGGCGAGCCAGAATATTCGGCTGAGCCTGACCAGCACCTCGCGTGATGAAGCAGAAGCGATGCTCGCCAGCGGTGAGGCCGATGTGGGGATCTGTCAGGCACGTAATCGCAGCGTAGGCAATGAGATGGAATGGCGGGCGTTAGGGTCCATTGAGATGGATTTTTACGCCTCGAAAGCGCTGTTCCGGAATAACGGCTCTCCGGTTTCGCTACTCGATCTCTCTCTGGTGCCGCAGGTCATTATGCATGCGGCGTCTGACGAGCCGGTCGCGCGCCGTCTGCAAATCTCCGGACATACCCTTTTTACCAATGAACTTGAGATGCTGCGCGGTCTGCTGGAAAAGGGGTGCGGCTGGGGATTTTTGCCGACGCATCTTCATGCGGCGCAGTGGAAGGATGTAAAAAGGCTGCCCACCGAGGTGGGCAGCCAGGGTATAGCTCAGACGATGGTGACCATCTGGAAACCGGGCAGCGACAAGCGCGGGCTTATCAACGAAACGCTGTCGCTGTTACCGGCGTTGTGGAAGTCCTCAGCGCTGTGAGCAGCCTTTGCACTGTTGATTCTGGATCTGCTGGAAGAAATCGTTACCTTTGTCATCCACCAGGATAAACGCCGGGAAATTTTCCACTTCAATTTTCCAGATGGCTTCCATACCCAGTTCAGGATACGCCACGCACTCCAGGCTCTTAATGCTGTTTTGCGCCAGTACCGCCGCCGGACCGCCAATGCTGCCGAGGTAGAAGCCGCCGTGCTTATGGCAGGCGTCGGTCACCTGCTGGCTGCGGTTGCCCTTCGCCAGCATGATCATGCTCGCACCGTGGGATTGCAGTAAGTCTACGTACGAGTCCATACGTCCCGCGGTGGTCGGGCCGAGTGAGCCAGAGGCGTAACCTTCCGGCGTTTTTGCCGGACCTGCGTAGTAAATCGGATGATCTTTAACGTACTGCGGCAGTTCCTCGCCGTTATCCAGCAGCTCTTTCAGCTTCGCATGGGCAATATCGCGTGCCACGATGATGGTCCCGTTCAGCGACAGTCGGGTAGAGACCGGGTGCGCGGAGAGCTGGGCCAGGATTTCATTCATCGGCTTGTTCAGGTTGATGCTCACCACGTCGCCTTCACCCTGCTGACGCAGTGATTCAGGAATATACTGGCCCGGGTTGTGTTCCAGTTTTTCAATCCAGATCCCGTCGCGGTTGATTTTCGCTTTGATGTTGCGGTCTGCGGAGCAGGAAACCCCCATGCCGATCGGGCAGGACGCGCCGTGGCGCGGCAGGCGAATAACGCGGATGTCGTGGGCAAAATATTTACCGCCAAACTGTGCGCCCAGGCCGAGGTTCTGCGCTTCCTCGAGCAGTTCCTGTTCCAGCTTAACGTCGCGGAACGCCTGGCCATGTTCGTTGCCTTCGGTTGGCAGCGCGTCATAGTAGCGGGTAGAGGCCAGCTTCACGGTTTTCAGCGTGGCTTCTGCGGAGGTACCGCCGATCACAAACGCGATATGGTAAGGCGGGCAGGCGGCGGTGCCGAGCGTGCGCATCTTCTCAACGAGATAGTTTTTCAGCTTCGCCGGGACGATCAGCGCTTTGGTTTCCTGATAGAGATAGGTTTTATTCGCGGAACCGCCGCCTTTTGCCATGCACAGGAATTTGTACTCATCACCGTCCACGCTGTAGAGGTCAATCTGCGCGGGCAGGTTGGTGCCGGTATTCACCTCTTTATACATATCCAGCGCGGCGTTCTGGGAATAACGCAGGTTGTCTTCAATGTAGGTGTTATACACGCCCTGGCTCAGGGCGGCTTCGTCACCGCCGCCGGTCCAGACGCGCTGGCCTTTCTTGCCCATGATGATCGCGGTGCCGGTATCCTGACAGGTCGGCAGGACGCCTTTTGCGGCAATTTCAGAGTTGCGCAGGAACTGCAGGGCGACGTACTTATCGTTCTGGCTGGCTTCCGGGTCGTTAAGAATGGCGGCAACCTGTTTCTGATGAGAAGGACGCAGCATAAAGGCGGCATCGTGGAAGGCCTGCTGCGCCAGCAGCGTCAGGGCTTGCGGCTCGACTTTCAGGATTTCCTGCCCCTCGAACTCGGCAACGGAAACGTGCTCTTTGGTGAGCAGATAATATTCTGTGTCGTCATGGGAAAGAGGGAAGGGGTTCTGGTAGATAAACGGTTTGTTTGACATAGCTTGCTCCACAAAAATAAAACCGCCGGAGGAAGACCCCGGCGGTCAGAAATCAGAACATCATCGACATCCACGGATAACCAATCAGCAGCAGGGCCGCCAGGAAGATGGCACCGAAGATAGTGCCCAGGCGCCAGTAGTCTTTGGTTGGCAGGTAGCCGCTACCGTAGTAAATCGGGCTTGGGCCGGTACCGTATGGGGTGATGATCCCCATTACACCCAGCGAGGTCACCATCAGCAGGACGAACACTTCCATATTCATGCCCGGAATGGTGGAGGCGATGGTCAGCATCGCGGGCAGCAGCGCGGTGGTGTGTGCGGTGGTGCTGGCAAACAGGTAGTGCAGCAGGTAGAACGCCAGCAGCAGGACGATAGTCGCCACGCCCGGAGAGATACCGCTCATCAGCAGACCGCCTTCTTTACCTAACCAGCTGATAAAGCCGGTAGAGGAGAGGCCATCCGCCAGCGCCACCAGGGTGGCGAACCAGACGAAGGTGTTCCATGCGGCTTTGTTACCGGTGATATCGTTCCACTCCAGCACACCGGTCCACAGCATCAGACCGACAATTAACAGGGCAGCCATGGCCGGTTCAATCCACGCCGCGGCGAAGATCCACATCAGTAACGCACAGCACACGAAGACCAGCAGCAGGATCTCATTGCGCGACAGTTTGCCAAGTTTTTCCAGCTCGCGGGTCGCCCACAGCGGTACTTCGTTATTCACTTTCACTTCAGGCGGGTAGAACCAGTAGGCCAGCAGCGGCATGGTCAGAATCAACAGGATGCCCAGCGGCAGGAACGCGAGGAACCAGGTGCCCCAGGAGATATCAATCCCAACGGTGCTTTTCACCAGCGCCAGCGCCAGCAGGTTCGGCGCCAGAGCGGAGAGGAACATAGAACTGGTGATACAGGCTGCGGTGATAGCCACCCACATCAGATAAGAACCAATTTTGCGCGCGCTTGGGTCGTTGGGTTTTGAGCCGTACAGCGGCGGCAGGTTAGCGATAATCGGGTAGATGGTCCCGCCGCTGCGCGCCGTGTTGGACGGGGTAAACGGTGCCAGCAGCAGGTCTGCAAAGGTAATAGCATACCCGAGCGTCAGGCTGCGACGGCCGAGATATTTTACCAGAATCAGCGCCAGACGGCGGCCGAAGCGGGTTTTGTCATAGCCTGCGGCAAAAATAAAGGCACCGAAAATCAACCAGACCGTTGAGTTACCGAACCCGCTCACCGCCCATTTGAAGGAGGCGCCTGCCAGCTTGAATTTTGGATCTGCCAGCTGGTCCGGGCTGAAGAGCACCCACTGGCTACACAGCGCAATGGCGACCACGCCGGTCAGGCCAATCACCGCGCCAGGTAGTGGTTCGAAGATCAGCCCGACGATCACGCCAACGAAGATAGCGAAGTAGTGCCACGCGTAAGGCGGTAAACCTTCCGGTACCGGAACAAACAGCAGCAGTACGGCGACGATGACGGGCAACGCCATCATCAGCAGTCGTTTCGCTTTTCCATTTGATGCCTGGTTCGCCACTGGGGGCGTTACAGCAGTTTTTGTATTCATAGTTTCACGTCTTAAGTTGTCAAAAATTCGGTAGTGCAGAAAAAACCAAAAGTGTTTTTTAAGTTTCTTTGCTTTTTTTAGTTATTAAAGGGGCGGTTTGGTTTTTTCATTAATAACGAATTAACGCCTTTCTGTGTGCGTTAAATTAAAAATTGATGATGTTTTTATATTGCTCTTTTGGATGCTGCAACTATTGATCAGGATCAAAAAAACAGAAGTGCAGCGTTATTTTTGTGCTTTTATTAATAACCACTCTGGCGTATGGGGTTATTATTTATTTTTATCGCTTTCTTTATCATTCTTGTAACAATTCAAAATCTGGTATTCTTTTTATTGTTTGATTTTATTGATATTTTTATGGTTGAGTGAAATTGGTATGACCAATATTTATTTAATGTATTTTAAATTATTGTGAACGGGTGAATTATTATCACTAACACCATTGTGTTATTTCTGTTATCTCAGGGATTAAATAGTTTTTTAACTAACGTAATGGCTTTAGAAACTAAAAAAATCATTATATTAGTATCATGACATCGGCAAATAACAACCAATTTAAAAATTAAACCCGATAACGAATTCTTAATTTTAAAAGTTTGGAGTTTCTATTATGAGCACTAACGAACGCATTCTTAGCCCCTTCACATTACCGAATGGCACTGAACTGAAAAACCGTTTGTTAATGGCCCCGATGACCACCTGTACCGGCTACTATGACGGTACTGTCACCAGTGAGCTGGTGGAGTACTACCGGGCTCGCTCCGGCAGCATCGGTACCATCATCGTGGAGTGCTGCTTCGTTGACGATCTCGGTCTCGCCTTCCCGGGCGCCATCGGTATTGATAACGACGAGAAAATTGCCGGGCTGGCGAAAATCGCAGAGGCGATTAAATCCAAAGGTTCGAAAGCGCTGCTGCAGATCTACCACGGCGGCCGTATGGTTGACCCAAAACTGATTGGTGGCCGTACCCCGGTTGGCCCAAGCGCGGTGGCCGCACCGCGTGACGGTGCCGCAACGCCGGTTGCACTGACCGCCGAAGAAGTAGAAGGAATGATCGGCAAGTTTGGGGAAGCTGTGCGTCGCGCCATTCAGGCCGGTTTCGACGGCGTGGAAATCCACGGGGCCAATACCTACCTGATTCAGCAGTTCTACTCACCGAACTCTAACCAGCGCGATGACGAGTGGGGCGGCAGCCGCGACAACCGCGCGAAGTTCCCGCTGGCCGTGCTGGACATTACGCACAAAATGGTGCGCCAGTACGCGGATGATGCCTTCATCATTGGTTACCGCTTCTCCCCTGAAGAGCTGGAAGTCCCGGGCATCCGTTTTGAAGATACCATGTACCTGCTGGAGAAACTGGCCGCGTGCGGCGTGGATTACCTGCACTTCTCCGTCGGTGCAACTCTGCGTCCTTCGATTGTTGACACCCAGGACCCGACCCCGCTCATCGAAAAATACTGCGCGATGCGTTCAGAAACGCTGGCGCAGGTTCCGGTCATGGGCGTGGGCGGCGTGGTGAATGCTTCAGACGTGAATGACGCGCTGGACCACGGTTACGACCTGATTGCCGTTGGCCGCGCCACCATCGCTTATCCGGACTGGACAGACCGCATTGCGGCTGGCGAAAGCCTTGAACTGTTTATGGACAGCACCAAACGCGAGGAGCTGAGCATTCCGGAACCGCTGTGGCGTTTCTCGCTGGTGGAAGCGATGATCCGCGACATGAGCATGGGCGAGTCTAAATTCAAACCGGGTACCTTCATCGAGAAAGTGCAGGACGACGCTAACGAGCTGGTGATTAACGTCAGCCTGGAAACCGACCGCATTGCGGACATCGCGCTGGCCTCCGGCCCAAGCGAAGACGTTGAGTTTGTGACCAGCTTCGAAGAGATCCGCACCCGCATTCTGGATGCCAACACCCCGCACGTGGATGCCATCACCGGCGCAACCAGCCAGAGTGAAGCGGTGAAAAAAGCGGTTTCTAAAGCGATGCTGAAATCCAGTAAAGCGCTGGCGGCAGAGGAGGGCGTTGACCCGAACGAAACCCGCAGCGTTGACGTGGTTGTCGTGGGCAGCGGCGGTGCC
>ERZ791743.1452-NODE-1452-length-13537-cov-8.933615_pt1 | contig 13537 bp, 3 predicted proteins | sample MGYA00509952_ERZ791743 | MGnify/ENA primary metagenome ERZ791743 (study PRJEB30046, sample SAMN00792040) | human gut metagenome | study: EMG produced TPA metagenomics assembly of the A metagenome-wide association study of gut microbiota in type 2...
TCCTTACCCATAATGTACTTATCTACCAGGATCGGATGCTCCTGGGCGATCTGGTTGATGATGCCGATAAATTCGTCAATATCTTCATCACAAATAGCGATCTGCATGCCCTGTCCACCCAGTACATAGGAAGGACGTACTAAAACAGGATAGCCAAGGTCATTTGCAGCCTTCTTTGCCTCTTCAGCGGTAAATACAGTGTGTCCTGCAGGTCTCGGGATATGGCACTGCTCCAGGATCTCATCAAAACGTTCCCTATCCTCTGCTGCATCTACATCTTCTGCTGCTGTACCAAGGATAGGCACACCCATTTTCATCAGTGCCTCGGTCAGCTTAATAGCAGTCTGTCCGCCAAACTGTACTACAGCGCCGTCTGGTTTTTCAATATCTACAATACTCTCTACATCTTCTGGTGTTAATGGCTCAAAATACAGCTTATCTGCAATATCAAAGTCTGTACTTACAGTCTCCGGGTTATTGTTGATGATAATGGTCTCATATCCTTCTTTGCTGAAGGCCCAGGTACTGTGTACGGAGCAGAAGTCAAACTCGATTCCCTGTCCAATACGGATCGGGCCGGAACCAAGAACCAGGACTTTCTTTCTTCCTTCTGTCTTTTCAGCCTCATTGAAGCTTCCAAAACAGGAGTAATAATATGGTGTCTCTGCAGCAAACTCAGCTGCACAGGTATCAACCATTTTGTATGCAGCGCGGATGCCATTGTCATAACGCTGCTTCTTGATCTCTTCCTGAGGAATACCGGTAAGACGGGAAATTACATTATCAGGGAACTCAATGCGTTTTGCTTCTGCAAGGAGCTCTGTAGTAAGCTCTTTCTTTCCTTCTCCTACTGCCTTTAATTCTTTCTCCATTTCTACCAGGATAGCCAGCTTGTCAATAAACCAGATATCGATACGGGTGATCTCATGGATCAGCTCATATGGGAAGCCGCGGCGCAGAGCCTCTGCAATTCTCCAGATACGCATATCGTCTACGATCTCCAGCTCTTTTACCAGTCCTGTATAGGAAAGTCCGGTAAAGTCATAGGACATCAGGCAGTCTACATGCTGCTCCAGGGAACGGATGGCCTTCATCAGGGCGCCCTCAAAGTTGGTGCAGATACTCATGACCTCACCAGTTGCCTTCATCTGGGTTCCTAAGGCTCTCTTGGCGCTTATAAACTTATCAAATGGAAGTCTTGGCATCTTTACTACGCAGTAGTCAAGCATTGGCTCAAAACTTGCATAAGTTTTCTTTGTTACTGCATTTTTGATCTCATCCAGAGTATATCCTAAAGCGATCTTTGCAGCTACTTTTGCGATCGGATATCCAGTTGCCTTAGATGCCAGTGCGGAAGAACGGCTTACACGAGGATTTACCTCAATTACGCAGTATTCAAAGCTGTCTGGATTTAAAGCATACTGTACGTTGCAGCCGCCGGTGATACCCAGTTCGCTGATGATATTTAATGCAGAAGTACGCAGCATCTGGTACTCTTTATCCCCTAATGTCTGGGAAGGAGCCACAACAATACTGTCACCTGTATGAACGCCAACCGGGTCCAGGTTTTCCATGTTGCAGACGGTGATCACGTTTCCTGCACCGTCACGCATTACTTCGTATTCGATCTCTTTCCAGCCTGCGATGCAGCGCTCTACTAAAACCTGTCCTACACGGGATAAACGGAGACCATTTTCCAGGATCTCAGCACACTGCTCCGGATTCTGTGCAATACCGCCGCCGGAACCGCCCAGTGTATAAGCAGGACGAAGAACTACCGGGTAACCGATCTGTGCTGCTACTTCCAGACCATGTTTTACATCTTCTACAATGTCAGAAGGTGCAACCGGCTCACCGATCTTTTCCATGGTCTCCTTGAACATCTCACGGTCTTCTGCTTTTTTAATGGTAAGAGCAGTGGTACCGATGAGGCGCACATTGTGCTTCTCTAAGAATCCTGCGTCTTCCAGTTCCATTGCAAGGTTTAATCCGGCCTGTCCGCCAAGGGTTGGCAGAATGCTGTCCGGCTTTTCTTTTAAGATCAGCTGTTCTACTACTTCTACGGTTAATGGCTCAATGTATACACGGTCTGCAATGTCCTTGTCGGTCATGATGGTAGCCGGGTTGGAGTTTAAAAGGACAACTTCGATCCCTTCTTCTTTTAAAGAACGGCAGGCCTGTGTACCTGCATAGTCAAATTCTGCTGCCTGTCCGATTACGATCGGGCCGGAGCCTAAAACCAGTACTTTTTTAATTTCAGGATTCTTTGGCATCAGTCATTTACCTCCATCATTTTAAGGAAACGGTCAAATAAGTATCCGGAGTCCTGTGGTCCAGGGCATGCTTCCGGGTGATACTGTACCGTGAAAATGTTCTTTCCTGTGTATTTTAAACCTTCGTTGGTTCCGTCATTTACATTGACAAATGCAGGAACTGCGATCTCAGGCTTTACAGTGTTGGTATCTACTGCGTAACCATGGTTCTGGGAAGAAATGTAAACTCTTCCGGTCTCCAGATCTTTTACAGGATGATTTCCGCCTCTGTGGCCGTATTTTAATTTGTAGGTATCCATACCGTTTGCCAGTGCCATTAACTGATGTCCCAGGCAGATTGCAAAGATCGGTACATTGGAGTCATACATTTTTTTGATCTCTTTGATGATCTCAACATTTTCCTTTGGATCACCAGGGCCATTGGAAAGCATGATGCCGTCCGGATTTGCTGCCAGCACTTCTTCTGCAGGTGTATCTGCCGGATATACGGTAACTTCGCAGCCTCTTTCATTTAAGGAACGGGCAATGTTCTTCTTTGCGCCGAAATCCATTAAAGCTACTTTCTTTCCATTTCCTGGAAGAACGTATTTTTCTTTGGTTGTAGTAGCCATAACAACACCGGCTACTGTATAGGCTTTCATACGGCTGATAGGCTCAGACAGGTCTGAATACTCTTTTGTCGTGATCATACCGTTCATTGTACCTTTTTCTCTTAATAACTTTGTGAGGGCTCTTGTATCGATACCACAGATACCAGGAATATCATTTTCTTCTAAGAAATTCTGAATTGTGTCTTCACAACGGAAGTTGCTTGGGATCCTTGATAATTCTCTTACAATATAACCATCTGGCCAGGGCTTTAAAGACTCCATATCCTGACGACAGATTCCATAATTACCGATCAGAGGATAGGTCATAACAACGGCCTGTCCTGCGTATGACGGATCAGTTAATACTTCCAGATAACCGGTCATAGATGTGTTAAAAACGATCTCGCTGATCACTTCACGCTGGGAACCAATACTGGTACCAGTGAACACAGTGCCGTCTTCCAATATAAGGTATGCTTTCATAGGGGGAATACCTGTCCTTTCTTATGTTGTGTAGGGGGAGATTTACAAGCAAGCTTGACATCCGATTGCGCTTCCAAATGTGTGCGCTGCTATAGACCTCAGCCCAAATTGATAGCATTATAATATACCTTGCATAAATTTTCAATGGATTTGAAGACTAAATTTTTTTGCCTTATACTAATCTTTTTTGGCATCAAACTTGCTAGGCAGATTTATGGCAAAAGAGCGGGGCCAATCGGCCCCGCCCTCCATGTTTAAACCGTTTTTTCAGATAATTTTTTATTCTTCATCCTGAGAAATGGTTTCTGCCTCTTCTGAAGAAGTATCCTCTGTGGTTTCATCTGCGTCCAGAACTTCCGGTGCATCTTCTTCCTCATCCTCTTTTGAATCTGCATCTTCTGTTTCTTCAGGATCCTCCTCTTCTGCAGATTTATCCTCTTCGTCAGAGTTTTCCTCTTCTTTTACATCTTCTGCTGCATCGGATCTATCTTCATTGGACTTATCTTCAAGCTCATTTTCAGACTTATCCTCAGCCTCTTCTTTGTCTTCTGTCTCAGGATCTTCTGCCGGGATCACAGTCTCTGTTTCCTTTTTCTCCTGGCTGTTTTCCTGCTCATCTTCTTTCACTTTTGACAAAAGTTCTGCAGCAACTTCTTCCTCTGTCTTTTCGTCTTCCTCATCAAATTCGCTGTTTACGGTCTCAAAGCCCTGGAACTTCTTGTTCAGTTTCTCAAGAGTATCCAGTTCCAGCTCCTCAAGTTCTGCCTCTGTTACATCCAGAGTGCCCCAGCTTGCGGAAGAATTATACTGAACTGCATAAATAGTTCCTGAAAGCTTCGGAGCTCCTTTGATAGTCAGAGTGAACTCTCCTGAAACAGTTCCTGATGAAGTACGTCCATAGGAAGAACTTAAAGCTGCATTTCCCTCTGTAGCGTCAACCGTAACTGTAAAATCACCATTTAATTCAGACTTGCCCTTTGTTCCTGCAAACTGAAGCTGTGCTTCTTTCTCTGCAAGGACTTCTACATCACCTTCCATTGTGCTGCCAGCTGCGCCTGTTCCATATACATAGAACTTGCCTGATGATAGAGTGATATAGCAGGTGTTATCTTCTCCCTTTGCCTGCGCTGTTCCAGATGCAGACCCGGCATAAATGTCTTTTGTAGAAGAGCAGGTTACATTTTCTCCTGCTGTGAAATTATAGCCGTTTGCATAAGTGGTTGCATTCCAGCTGACATCGGATATGGTCAGGTCACCATTTAAGTTTAATGGCTTGGTTGACTTGATCAGATAAGGGCCTTTTTCACCTGACTGGATAGAAATAGAAGCTTCCGGCATTGTCACTTCGTCTGTAAGCTCTACATCATCATTTAAAATAAGTGTATCACCGTCCTGTGCTGCAGCCAGGGCCTTTTCAAAGCTTGTATAAGCCTGATCCCCGATCACAACTGCATCTTCCACTGGTTTCTTGCTGTATACAAACTGGATCTTGGAAGTTTTCAGCCAGGTTTCACCGTCATCTGTGGTCGTTGCTGCCCAGAGATATTTAGAGCCGCCCTTTTCGTTATCAAATAAAACAGACACGGGTCCTTCGTATTTTGTCCAGGTATCCTTATCCGGTTTTACAGTAGAGGAAGTATCTGTTATGTAATAATAGATCTCTGTGCCTTCTGCCAGGCAGTTGATGGTTGCCACCGGCTTCTCCTCATATTCATAGGTTCCATATCTTGTACTGGAAGTTCCCTTTACCGGGTCTACTGTAAATACAGGAGTTGCGCTGATTGCCTTTTTAATAGCTGCCCCCACAGCAGAAAGTACTTCCTTCTTGCCTTCTTCCTCATACTGCGACAGTATTTCAATATCTGCTGACTGCTCATAATATACATGCGCCAGCAGCTCTGTAAGGAATTCACTGTATTTTTCCTGTGATGCCTCATCTAACTGAATTGATGAGATATAACCGGAATAATTTACATCAACAGATGCTGTAATTCCATCCACTTCTGCTGAATAACTTCCACGCTCTAATACAGCCGGTCCTTTCTTCATAAAGCAGCACCATACAGTCACTACCTTGCTGCGGTTTCCTTCTTCATCAAAGGCTGCAAAACGTACTTCTTTGAATTCCGGAGTATTGCTGTAAAATGATACAGAATTGGTTTCCGCCTTTGTACTGGAGACATCCGGATCTGTTCCATCCTCTGTGTAGCGGACAGTTGTATTCTCTGCCTTATCAATGCTCATATAAATCGTAGAACTTGGGCTGCTGTAAAATCCATATCTGCTGGTGATCTTTGGAGCGAGAACTTCTTCATCACTTGACTCTACCGGCTCACCCTGAAGTGCCTGGATCGCAGCATATTTCATCACATCTGTGGAAATAGTCGCACGGCTTACTGCGTCTGCAGCATATTCATCGCCTCCACCTGGGGTGGTCTTTGCATTGATCAGATCAGACAGGTCTTTGCCGGCAAATTTCGTTGAAATGCCTGTAAAGCTGCTGCTGCTTGGGAAAAGGTAACCCCAGTATACTTCATCCTGAAGAGCTACCGGTACAGTTCCGTTATCAACGATCTTGGCTATTTTTCCGTTTACAACGGTAATACGGATCTTGCCTTCATATGGTTTATTGGTCTTGGATGTGATCATTCCACTTGCTTCATAGACTTTTATACCTTTTTCCTGTACTTCCGGAATCTGGATAAAGGAAAGTTCTTTTTCTGTCACATCAGATGCCTGACCATCTTTTACTGCCACTGCCTTTAATATCATAGTGCCCGTTGCATTTTCCGCTGCTGAAACGGAAACAGCTGTTTCTGCTCCGGTTCCTTCTGCAACAAATGCCTGGGAGTTTCCTGCCGGATCACTTCCATCTGTTGTATAACGGATCTGTGTGCCTTCCGGTGCTGTGATCAGCAGGTCTGCCGGCTCTGCTGCGCTGAAAACAAAACGGGTCCTCTGATCTGCAGTTTTTATAGCAGGTGCATCTGGCTTTTCTGTTGGATCTTCACTTTGAAGCGCTTTCTTTACAGCTGCCTTAATAGCGTTGGAAGAGATCGTTGCTCCTGATACAGCTTCGACCTGATCTACTTCTTCTATTGTCTTTGCTCCCTCTTCACCGCCAAATTCTTCAAATAACTCCAGAGCATCTTCCCAGAATGATGAATTTCTTTTTCCCGGCTCAGTTCCGTCATCTTCTACGGAAATGATATTTCCATCTTTATCTACAGTTACTTTAACCTTAACCTGATAAGTGCCGCTTACACTTCCATATTCATTGCTTGCTACCTCTGCTTCTCCTGTCAGGATCTTTGTTTCTTCTGGCTTATCATCTGGTTTGTCTGTGTTACCGGAGTCATCTTTTCCGGAGTCTCCGCCATTTCCAGTATCATCTTTTCCAGAGTCATCCTTGCCGGTATCATCTTTTCCAGAATCATCCTTGCCGGTGTCATCTTTTCCAGAATCATCCTTGCCAGAATCATCTTTGCCAGTGTCATCCTTACCGGAATTACTGCTATTGCCTGAGTTATCTGAGCTGCCAGAGTTTCCTGAACTGCTGGAACTACTATGGCTACTTCCGCCGCCTGATCCTGAAGATCTGGTTACCGTCGTGGTTGATTTCTGGATCGTAGTAAAGTCAGACTCGCTGCGGGTCTTAACATTTCCATTTTCATCTACCCACTGTCCCTGATCATTTACAGAAAATCCATCCGGTGTAACTGTGTTTACATACAGAACTCCTGCATCTTCATTTTCTGAGAAGTAATAACATTTGCCATCGATCCACTTCCAGCCGGTGACCATGGTTCCTTCTGTCTTTTCACCTGACTTGTTATTGAAGAAATACCATTTTCCCTGCTCATCCTGATACCAGCCGGTATGCATCTTTCCTTCTGTTTTTCCCTGCTGGGTCTCAAAATAATACCGGGATCCGTTGATCTGTTTCCAGCCAGTGACCATTTTCCCGTCTGATGGATCCATATAGTACCATCCAGAAGATGTAAGGACCCAGCCTGCATATGCGTTCTGCTCAGGATCACAGAATCTCCACGCTCCATCTTCCTGTTTCCAGTCTCCTGGTGTCAGGGGTGCGCCATAACCTGCCAGGCTTGTCTGAGCTGCCAATGCCGCGGATACGATCAGTACAGCTGTCTGTTTTTTCAGACTTTTCCTCATATGATTCCTCCTGCAAATACAGGGCTTCCGGAATTTTTTTCCAAAAGCCCTGTATAAAATTACTATTCTTTTATCGCAGTTTGATTATTCGCCATCTTTAGAAAGAGTTTCTGTCTCTTCTACAGCGGTGCCTTCTGTGGACTCTCCTACTTCCGGAACCTCAGGTGCATCTTCCTTATCATCAGAAGCTGCATCTTCTGTAGAATCCTCAGTTTCTTCAGACTTATCCTCTTCTGCTACATCCTCTGCAGGATCCTCAGTTTCCTCGGACTTGTCTTCTGCTTCCTCAGTATCTTCCTTCTCTTCGGTATCCTGATCATCTGCTGCGTCAGCATCCTCATTTTCTTCATCAGAAGAAGGATCATCTGCCTTTTCTTCCTCTTTTACTTCATTTTCAGGATCTTTCGGATCAGAAACCTCTGAGTCAGAAACTTCTTCTGCCTTGTCAGCTGCAGGAACTTCTTCTGCTTCCTTTTCTTCTGTGTCGAAGTTAAAGCTGATGACGATCTCTCTTCCGTCTGCAAAGATTACTGTAAATGTATCATCTACAACAGTTGCTTCGTTCTCCAGTTCGTTGCCTTCTTCATCTACAACAACTACTGTAAATTCATTCCAGTCTTTCTCGTACTTAGGATCCAGAGCTACATCCAGGATCTCAAGGCTTCCCAGTGCATCTAACTCATCTGCATCTACTTCTACGGTCTTTACAACTTCTTCGTTCTTGTAGAACTTAACTTCTGCAGGAGCAGCGGAAATATTGATTGCTGCCAGCTGTGTATCAATATCTGCACCCAGAGCATTTGCTACTGCCTTCTTTACTGCTGTAAGTGAATATGTAGCACCACTCTTGATATCTACATCCACATCACTGATCGTATCCTTGGTTGCACCCTTAAAGATATCAAATTTTTTCTTTGCTCTCTTCCAGAATGAATCATTTCCATCTGTGTCTGTATCATTATCTTCTACAGATACAACTTCGCCTCTGGAATTTACAGTTACTTTTACTTTTGCAGTATACTCAAAGTCTTCTACTTCTGCGCTGGCTTCAATTTCCACATCTGGTCCATAATCTTTGCCAACATCTGTTGCTTCTACATCCGGATATCCATTAGCCTTGATCTCCAGTTTGTAATTGTCCTCTGCTCCCTCTGCAAATACTGCTGAAGGTTTTCCATGAGTACCTGCCTTTACATCAAAATTGATAGATCCATCTTCATTGATAAGCTCTGTTCCCTTGACTCCTGCTACTGTATTTCCATCCACAATAACAGTGGAAACAGCATTACGGTAAGCATCTAATTCATCTTCGTCTATTACGATCTTATTTCCTTTGATCGTAACGCTCTCAACGGAACTGGATAATACAAAATCTTTCTCAAAGGATGCATACTTACCGCTTTGGTCGCTTACATTTAAAGTATAGCTTCCTGCTGCTATGCCGTCTGTCCAGGTGATCGTATCATTATCTACCTTAAATTCAGAGACCTCTTCACCATTAGCATCTGTTACAACATATTCCGGAACATAACCCTCAGGAAGAGTTTCCAGTCCATTGATCTTTGCTTCCTTGCTGCTTACCTTAACCTCCGGCACTTCAATAACCGGTTCAAATTTTACCGGTACATATACCTTTTCTTCAAATGAAATCTCTATCATACCTTCGTTGGTATAATAAGTAGCACCCGTAAGATGCTTGCCCATCATGGACTTATAATGATCCGGTGCTAACGGGCAGCCGTGAACGGTTTCTGTAAATCCACTTGCCCAGGCAATATTTGTCTTGCGCCAGATATTTTCCAGATGACGCATACCATAGTCACTGCCTTCTTCTGTATGCAGTACTACTCCATATACGGTTGTACTATCCTCAGATAAAGAATCCGGAAGTCCTGACATAGATAACTGATAATCACCATATGAGCTGTCTGTTAATAAGCGGGCAGTTACATTATCCGCATCTTCTTTTGCACCCTTTACTTCGCTGAAAGTCAGTTCACCATCGGAAACTGTCAGTTCTTTATAATAGGAAGGAGTTTCACTTAATTCATAATAAGCAAAGTTTTCATTCTCAAATAAAGCATCTTTTCCTGTATAAGTTGTAGTATTGGTCTGTCCACGATTTGTTACAGTGATCGTTACAGAGTCCTCATCTGTTACTTTCTTAAGACCTGCAAGTTCTGCAGCATCTGATACTTTTACAGGGAATGTAATACCGCTTATATCACTTCCATCTGAATTTACATGATAAGAACCGCCAACCAGGCTTCCCGTTCTAGGTTTAGCATGAGTTGCAGAAGAAACGGCATCTACATCTTCATCATTTCCATTTATCTCACTATCATAAAAGTCTGCATAAGGAATGTTCATCAGTACATATACAGTGCTGAACTTAACGGTAAACGGAACAGAGATAGACGCATATTTTCCACTTGGATCTGTAAATACCAGCTTATAAGTTCCTGCTGCCAGATCTTCTGTCCAACTGATCTTTTTATTAACTGTATCTACTGTAATTCCTTCTACTTCCTGATCATCAGCATCCGTTACTGTAATCTGTGCATTTGCAAACGGCTCTGTTCCTGCATATGTGGTTTCTGTTGCATTCACTTCCGGAGCAGTTACTGTAATATCGTAATTCTGTTTAATCGGTACATATTTCTCATTCTGAAGAGTGATCTCAATAATTCCCTGATCGGTATATACAGTAAGACCGGTTAAGCTGCGTCCCATCATATCTGCATAAGGCTCATAAGAAAGTTCTGCCCCTTTAACAGTTGTCTGGAAACCATCACCGCTTCCTGTTGCCCAAGCGATCTCAAAATTATTTTTCTTATGATGGAAAATATTCTCCTGATAACGCAGGCCATAATCTTTACTTGTACCATTTAAAGAAGTATGGAGAACAGCACCATATACAACTGTATTGGTATCTCTTAAAATGCAGTCATCTGGCAGATCACTGAAACGCATTTCGTAATCTCCATGCATATTGTGATTACCTTCTAACAGTGTCATGCTTACATTTGCATCAGAAGTATATTCTTTTACTTCTTTTTCATTTACATTCTTTCCAAAGGAAACATTACCATTTTCAACTGTTGCTTCTTTATAATAAGATGGCTCCTGGTCCAGTACATAATATGCATGATCTGCATTTCCATACAAGTCATCTTCGTTGTTAGCCTTTGTAAAGGACTCAAGTGCTTTCTCATTGATCTTTACAGGATAGGTAACGCCGCTTATAACGCTTCCATCCAGTTCTGTATGGTAGGTTCCTGCTGTCATACTCTTATTTAAAGGCTTTTTCTTTGTTGCAGAAGATACTGCATCTGCCTCAATAGTATTGTTCTCTGACTCATTTGCATAGAACTCAGCATATGGAATGTTCATCAGTACATACTGATAACGGATCGGCGCTGTTACCGTTCCGTCAACCTGTGGATAACCTGTTGCTGTAATGGAAATGTTGGTATTTTTTTCACTTTCAAAGATATATTTACCATTTGCTTTTGCAGACAGATCAATGGTACCGTCATCTTTGATGATCTTAACAGCTCCTCTTCCGGTCGCTGCATAGGTAGTATCTCCTACCTTCACGGCTGTAATCGATTTTACATATGCTTTAACCTGATTTTCACTTACATTTTCTGTTGCAGCCAGCTGATAGCTTCCATCTTCATTTGCCTGAACCTGAACCGGAACATTGCTTGTGCTTAAAACAAAAGAAACTTCTACAGATGCATATTTTCCGGACTGATCTTCAATCTTCAAAGTATACTTTCCTGCAACCGGGCTGCCGGTCCATGTCATCTTTCCATTTACTACTGTAAACATGACACTGTCATCATTGTCCTGTCCGGAAACAGTATATCTTGCGTCATAGTCCACAGGAAGGGCATCCAGTCCATTTACAGCTACATCAATATCATCTGTTTTTGCGCCTTCTGCTACAGAGATTTCCTGTTCAAATTTTACAGGTACATACACAGCATTTGTAAATGTGATCTCCATTGTTCCTTCACTGGTATAATATGTAACACCTGTAATGTTCTGTCCCATCATAGACTCATAGTGATATGGTGACAGTTCATTGCCATGAGTTGTCTCTGTAAAACCGCTTGCCCAGGCAATATTGGTCTTACGCCAGATATTTTCCAGATGACGCATACCATAATCAGTACCTTCTTTTGTATGGATCACTACGCCATATACAGTTGTGCTGTCATTAGACAGAGACTCCGGAAGTCCGGTCATATACAGCTGATAATCGCCATAAGAGCTGCTGGCTGATACAGTTGCACTTACACCGCTTACATTTTTAGCCGTACCCTTTACTTCGCTGAATGTCAGTACAGCACCGGAAACTGTCAGTTCTTTGTAATAGGAAGGAACCTCATTTAATTCATAGTAAGCAAAATCCTCGTTTTCAAATAAAGCATCTTTTCCTTTGTAAGTTGTAGTGTTTGTCTGTCCACGGTTTGTAACAGTAATATCTACAGAGTCTTCATCCGTTACTTTCTTAAAACTTGAAAGATCGGTTCCTTTCTTTACTCTTACAGGGAATGTAACGCCGCGAATCTCGCTTCCTTCTGGGTCTTCATGATAGGAACCACCAACCAGGCTTCCTGTTCTTGTTTTATTTAAAGTTGCAGAAGAAACGGCATCTACATCCTCATCATTTCCTTTTACTTCACTGTCATAAAAGTCTGCATAAGGAATGTTCATCAACAGATACTGATATTCTTCTGTTACATCTGGAGTATCCGGGGTTGATGGGGTGTCTGGAGTAGATGGGGTATCCGGAGTGGACGGTGTAGCAGGCGTAGTAGAACCGGAGTCACTGTCGGAACCTGAACTGGAGCCGGAACCTGATCCGGAACTCTTGGAAGTAACCGTGGTTGTACTGTTTGCTTTCGTGCGGTATCCGCCAGACTGACGGTACTGTGCAACGCCGTCTTCATTTACCCACTGACCATCTGCATTTACTTTGTAGCCGTCTGGTGTAGTAGTGTTGGCTGCCATTTTTGCTCCTTTTCCAGCTTCTGTACGGGCAAAATAATAGCAATAGCCGTCGATCCAATTCCATCCTGTGACAGCGCTTCCTTCTTCATGAGTATCTGTGGTATTATCGAAGAAATACCAGTCTCCCTGTGGTGACTGATACCAGCCTACCTTCATCTGGCCTTCGATCCCCTCATTTGCCGGAGTAAAATAATAATCCAGACCATTGATATTCTTCCAGCCTGTTACCAGACTTCCGTCTTCCATATTCAGATAATACCAGCCTGACGCTGTGTGGATCCAGCCTGTATATGGCTGACGGTCACGATTTAAAAACTTCCATCCGGCACTGGTCTGTTCCCAGCTTCCTTCTGTTAAAGCTGCAGCCTGTACAGACAGTCCTGACTGAGCTGCAACGATGGTAGACAGCAGAAATACGGCTGCTTTTTTCGTAATATTCTTTTTCATAGGTTCCTCCATTCCCCGGCATAAAAACATGCCTGTTATAGTTAGTTATTACTAACTTTCTTATAAAAAATAAACTTTTTATTAATACAAGTCAATATTCCGTCCCCATTCCTGCCCCTCTTTATTGTTGTTTTTTTCTCATTAGAAAGTTGTTGAAAAAAAAAGTCAGATTTTCCTGTTTTTAAAGACTCCAAAAGTATCTGTCCCTGCAAAGTAATGAATTGACAACCATTTTGCTCAATGTTAAGATGTGACACAGAGAGATTAGCATTTGCTAATCTTTGTTAAATCTATGATTTAGATGTAATTAACATACTGATATGAGGTGCAACCTGTGAAAAAACGAAATCTGATCCTGCTTACAACTGTCTGCCTGGCTTTATCGGCCTGCCATCCTGCTTCTGCTCCCTCTTCCGGCTCCAAAACTTCTGTTTCTGAAGCTTCCGGTTCAAAACAGGAGGAAAGCAAAGATCTGGCATCAGACGAAAGCCTTTCCCGCGAGCTTTATGCTATGGATACCGTTATGAACCTGACTGCCTATGG
>ERZ791743.1471-NODE-1471-length-13350-cov-3.425649_pt1 | contig 13350 bp, 14 predicted proteins | sample MGYA00509952_ERZ791743 | MGnify/ENA primary metagenome ERZ791743 (study PRJEB30046, sample SAMN00792040) | human gut metagenome | study: EMG produced TPA metagenomics assembly of the A metagenome-wide association study of gut microbiota in type 2...
TGATGTCAAAATCATAAGTTATCTCAATAAATTATTGGGAAATGAGCTTGTCGCAATCAACCAGTACTTTCTTCACGCGAGAATGTTCAAAAACTGGGGACTTAAACGTCTGAACGACGTTGAGTACCATGAATCTATAGATGAGATGAAACACGCCGATAAATATATCGAGCGCATTTTATTCCTTGAAGGTATTCCAAACCTGCAGGATCTCGGCAAGCTGGGCATCGGTGAAGATGTCGAGGAGATGCTACGTTCCGACCTCAGGCTGGAACTTGAAGGTGCCAAAGATCTCCGTGAAGCCATTGCCTATGCCGACAGCGTTTTTGATTATGTCAGCCGTGACATGATGATTGAGATCCTTGCCGATGAAGAAGGCCATATAGACTGGCTGGAAACCGAGTTGGATTTGATCGATAAGCTGGGTATTCAAAACTATCTGCAGGCGCAAATCCGCGAAGAAAAAGAGTAGTTGATACAGGAAGGAAACCCTCCTTCCTGCCTCCTCACAGCGTTGCCCAGCAGAAACAGCCCCAGCCGCTCAGTGCCAGTGCCGGACCGAAAGGTATCGGGTCACCGAAATGCCCTTTTTTTACCCACAGCAGAAGCCCGTAAAAGATCCCAGCGATTGACGCTACGTAAAGGATCACGGGTACCTCTCGCCAGCCGCACCAGGCGCCCACTGCCGCAAGCATCTTGAAATCCCCGTAACCGATCCCTTCTTTGTGACAGATTAAGCGGACCAGCCAGTAGAGCAGCCACAGAATTAAATAGCCGGCAGCGGCACCCACAATGGCGTCCTGGGAGGAAACAGGGCCAAAAAAGGCATTAAACAACAGGCCAACCCACAGTAACGGTAGCGTGAGCTTGTCGGGTAAAAGGTAATGCTGCAGATCGATCACGCTGAGTGCGAGTACAAACCAAAAGAACAGAAAAAGCGCCAGTGACATTATCATTGATGCTGGATGGAGGGCATAGCAAATGACGGCCATCATCGCACAAAGCCCTTCCAGCAAGGGATAGCGTGTTGAAACAGGCTGGCCGCAGTGGCGACATTTCCCTTTGAGAAGCATCCAGCCGAGCAGGGGAACCGTGTCGTACCAGAACAGTGGGGTTTGACACTGGCAGCACCGGGAGCCAGAGAACGTAAACTCTGACGTTGAACCCGCCTCGCCTGTCGAAGACGGTCGTAAAATCTCGGCAGGCAAACGCCAGGTGAGTATACCCATTGCGGTTCCTGACAGCAGGCCAATGATGAGAAACAGAGTAACCAGTGAGCTATCCATTTTATTTCACTCCGAGCGTCAGGCGCGTCAGGATTATAGTGTCCGTACCCTGTTCACTGGCGTGGAATTCAAGTTCCGCAATCCGCAGACCGTAGTCTCCCTGTAGCACTGCCAGCCAGTTCATAAAAGCGTCCATCCTGAGAGCGTCGGCCGATACAGTCAGTTCTCCGCTATCGGTGCGCTGGAGTTTTGCGGCAGTGCCCAGCATGTGCAAACTGCTTTTAACCTGATTCTCCAGGGAGCCTGATGGTCTCTTTTCCGGAAGAAGAGCTGCAGCCGAAACCTGTTTCTGCAACCACTGCAGATCGCGTTGCACCTTAGCATAGCGGGATTGCATGGTGTCCGTAGCCTGCTTCAGGGGCTGGTAGAGCCCAAACCAGAAAAGAATGCTGACACCGCAGACAAGCAGTGCGAGTAGCAGCCGCTGTTCACGCGGATCTTTTTGGTGAAACCATTCCTGAGCGCGTTTAATCATTTCGAATCGTCCATAATCCCTGTTCATGTTTATCGACTTTGAGTGAGTAGCCAGCCAGTTTTTGATTTAAAAACGCCTGGATCTGTTGCTCATCGCGGGTAGAAATAAAAAGACGTAAATCATTACGTGCCGGGTTATAACTCAACCCTTCCAGCGCCAGTTCCGGGAAAGCGGACAGATGAGCCTGAAGCTGTTGTAAGAGCAAATAGGGGGCAGGCGATCGTTGCTGTAGCTGCCTGGGTAAATAGGTACGCAGATTACGGGTATGCCTGTTTTCTGGAATATAACGTTGCCATTGCTGCGTCAGTGTGTGGCTCAGCTGTTTTTCATACTCCCGAAGTTGCAAATACACGACAGCCTGAGCCAGACACGCACTCACGGCTAACAGGAAAATGCTGCAAAGCGCCATGCGTTTGATATTGGTGTTCCAGAAAGAGCGCGGGGCTGGCGGGCGCATTTTCCCGTGCAAAAGGTTAGCGGGTGGTTCCTGTGTATAGAGTGTCAAACTATGACATGCGGGACGCGTTTCCTTCGCGGAAAGGCCAGCTGGCAGTGGACCGTAGCTGACGACCTCTTGCGGGGGATAATGCGCTAGCAGCTGTGCCAGCCAGGGTTCTGTCAGATGGGCAACACTGTTCTCATGCGTTCTGAGCAACCATCCACCGCTGTCTGATAATACCGTCCAGCCGCTTTCACAGGCTGGCAAGCGAAGGGCGTCAATCGTCGCATGCGTGACGTTAAAACCAGCCCCGGCAAAGAGACGAAGCTGGGACATAAGCCAGTCGGCGTCAACGCCAATGACGGAAACTCGCGTTCCCTCCCGAGAGAGTAGCGTCCAGTGCAGCGAGGGCATGCCTTCGTCCAGTGTTTCATCCGCAAGCCACTGAAGTTTTTGATCGGTCAGTTCGTAATTTTCGTCTGGGATGACGATTATTCTGCTCGTTGCCTTTTGGGCCGGAATAACGAGATGAGTGCATCCTGATGCCGGGCGTGCGGCAATCTCCGGCAACTGTTCTGTTGTCAGACTCTGAACCTGGCTGTAGCCACATCCATCATATTCCACCCATTCAAGGACGTTCGGCGTCGATCCAGAAAGGCGGATAAGCAGTTTCGTCGCAGGGACGTTAACTGCTTTATTGTTCGCTACTGCCATCCGTAAGCTGGCGTAAATAGAGTTTGAGTGTTTTAGTTTTTTCGTCATAAATGAAAAATGTGCGCATACCAAAGGTAAGGTCACCCTCATGAACCGTGGATGTGGTCAAAAAATAACTGCTGCTGGTTGTAATCTGTTTTTTAAGCGAATCCACCAGCGGTTTTGCTGCGCTGAAATCCTGTTGGGCCTGGTAAAGAAAATCCTCTACCTTTTCCCAGCCATTTACAGGACGTTTTTTCAGGAGCATTTTTGCATCTGACAAGCTGATATTGTTGAGGAAGAGGGCTGCCAGAAGCGGCGCTTGCTGCTCAGTAAGGGTATTGATATTAATGGCGAGGTCACTGCTGAATCGGGTGCAGATAAAAGGGGCGAGTTTTTGATAAAGCGCGTCAGTCATCCCTTTAATTTTGCGCACTTCTGTGGGTAAAAAGAGCACCTGACCGGCGGTCAGGTAGCCTGGCTGACTATGTTGATAGTATTCGTCTTCTGCACCTTTAACGCGCGTTGAGTCGTTATCATCGATGTAGTCTGCGATGGATTGTGCGATCTCTTCTGCCCGGTATTTTTCAACGGCGAGCTTCTCCAGTAGGGCATAAAACACGCTGATTTCATACGGTGGCGTCGCCAGTGGTTCTTCCGGCGTATTCTTCAGTGCGTTCAGGTTGTAGCAATGGTGCAGATCGTTTATCTGCCAGCTGACGTCGGTGTCGTCGCCAGGACTCTCCGAGTGGGTGAGTACGTCTCGAGGCTTCTCCTGAAAACGTGCCATAGATTGTGCTTCAGCGTAGAGCAGAGCGTATTTCCCCTGCAGGCTATCATTGATGCGCCGGGTGCGCTGGAGCTGAACCTGAAAACTTATCGTCATCTCTGCTGCCAGCGCAGCCATCAGCGCCAGAATCATTAAAACGATCAGCAATGCAGAACCTTTTTGCGTGTTCATTGCGTCGCTCCTGCAGGTTGGCTGGCGGCTTTTTTTTCCGGAAACCAGCCGGGCAGGACAACGTGTCGGGTTATTTCCGCTTTACCGTCACGCTCCAGCGTTATCGTGGCTGTCGTTGACACGCTCTTTTCATCCGCTGGCGTCATTGTTGCAGAAAAATGGGAGACATGATCCAGCAGTGGCTGTGGTGCCACGTCCTTTTCACTGTCGGATGAGTAGCGTACTGCACGGAATAATGTGTCGTTTTCGATATACCAGTGGACGGTCGTTAAAACGAACGTTGCCCCAAAAGGCATTGCGGGATCCCGGGTTTGTGTTGTGAAAATTACGCTCTCTTTTTCACACAAGAAGGGGAGCGGTGTTTGCCGGTTTTTCCGCGGGACATACTGCATTAAATCATTTTCAAGCATGAGCACGGTGTGCTGGATGGCCTCAAAATCATCGCCAGTCTTCTTGGCTCGCTGGTACTGTTCGGTTGCCTGGGAGAACACCTGAGAGGCCAGAAAGCTGAGCGTTGAGAAAATGACGATCGCCAGCATCACTTCCAGAAGCGTAAAGCCGTTGGGGACTTTACTCATGCTTCGCCTCCGTTTTCTTACTATCTGAAGACCAGGCATACAGGCTGAGGGTTCGGCCATCAGACGTTATCACCCTGGCCTCTTTCTGAAGCAAAGGAGACGAACTTTTTTCCCTTCAACCAGTTGCCAGGAGAAGGTCTCATTTAATTGAGAAGAGGCTCCCTCTTTGGCGGCGAGTTGTCCGTAAGTCGAGGTCACGAGTACGTTGTCTGCAACCCAAAGCGCTAGCGTTTCCTGTTTTAACGTTTCCAGTGCTGAAAGCTGCCATTGCATACTGTTGAGGAGTGCAATAATGGCGGTCGCAAAAATAGCCATTGCCAGCAAGACTTCAAGCAGCAGCATTCCGCTTTGTTGTTTCATTGCGGTTCCTTAAAGCGAATGACCTCAAGCGGCAGCGCGCCGTGTGAGTGCAGAATGGCGATTTTTTCGCCATCTTTAGCGTTGAAAACCACTGAAAAGGGAGTGACTTGTCCATCGGGCAGGATGACGATTTGCGGCTTGGCCTCCTCCGACGACGGTGTCACGTCAGGCCTGGCCGGTGCGTCCCAATCGCCGCGTAACGGCAAATTGTCATTGTTTGCTATTTCCTGCCACTGCCATTCACCGGTGCGATCCTTTTTCGGTGCATAGAAAAGCCAGCCGTCAGTAGTGAGCTGAAGGCCGACAGTATGTTTTTCCAGTAGCGCCACGTCTGACATGTATTTTGCTGTCTGTCTGAGGACATCGATCTGCCGCAGTAGCTTTCCGGTAGCGCTCAGCCTGTCACTTTGCATAGCGACAACGCCGGCTGCCGCCAGGGCGATGATGACCATAACCAGCATCACCTCCAGCAGTGTGAATCCTTTCTGATGGGCCATTTTTAGCGTGACTTTTTATCGTTATCCCAGTTGTGGATATCATCCTCGGTGCCGGTTTCAGCATCAGGACCTGTGGACATGATATCGATCGCGCCATGCTCACCCGGGCTAATCAGGATGTAGTCATTCCCCCACGGATCGGCGGGCAGACGGCGGATATAACCGTCCGGGTTGTAGTTTTCAGCCCGGGGAGCTTGCGCTGGGGCGGTAATAAGCGCCTCCAGGCCCTGTTCTGTTGTGGGATAACGATGATTATCCAGCTTGTACATATCCAGCGCATTTTCGAGAGCAATAATATCGCTGGCGGCTTTTTGCCGGTCTGCCCGATCCTTATTGCCCATTAAGTTAGGCACCACCAGGCTGGCCAGAACCCCCATAATCACGATGACGACCATCAATTCCATAAGCGTGAAACCACGCTGCCTTTCCTTTTTCTGCGCTTCCATGATTTTTCCTTAATTGATCAATGAGTTGAGTTGTAATATGGGCTGCATGATCGAGACAACGATAAACAAAACGATCGCTGCCATGACAACAATCAGCGCCGGTTCAAAAATCGCCAGGGTCAGCGAAATGCGATTTTGCAGCTGCACCTCCTGGTTATTTGTTGCACGCTGCATGAGTTCCCCGAGCTGGCCGCTTTTTTCCCCGGAAGCAATCATGTAAATCATCATGGGGGGAAATATTTGCGTCTGCTTCAGGGACTGGCTGATGCTATTTCCCTGGCGCACACTTTCTGCTGCGTCGCTGAGCCGCTGTCCAATTTCACGGTTGCCCACACCTTCTGCTGAGAGCGACATCCCTTCCAGGAGTGGAATACCGCTGCGATTGAGAATACTCAGGGCGCGCAGATAACGGGCGCTATTGATCGCGCAGACCAGCGGGGAGGTAATGCGAAACGCGATGAGCCAGCGATGAAAATGATCCCGGTTTTTCCCGCGCTTCAGCCAGAAAGAGAATAGCGTTCCACCACAGATCAGCGTCAGTGCGATCCAGGGACCGTATGTCGACAGAAAGTGACTAATAGCCAGTAACGTTCGGGTGGAAAGCGGTAGCTCATGCTTAAGATGAGTGAACTGCGCGGCGACCTTCGGTACCACCGTGGTAAGCAAAATGATAACGACCAGAATGGCGACCGTGGTGAGCAGGGCAGGGTAAATCAACGCCTGTGTGAGTTTGCTGCGCATTTGCTGACGTGCTTCATTATATTCGGCCAGCCTTTCAAGAACGGCGCCCAGCTGGCCGACCGTCTCTCCCGCTTTTACCAGGGTGCAAAAGACCGTATCAAACAGACGAGGGTGGGCTTGCATGGCCACAGAGAGGGGCTTTCCCTCCAGAACGGCGAGATGCAGAGAAGTGATGACGTCGGCCAGTTTTTTATTTTCTTTTTGCTGCTGAACAACGGCGAGCGCTTCATCCAGCGGCAACGCCGCGGCGATCAGCGTCGCCAGCTGACGCGTAAAAAGCGTTAATTCGCTGTGGCTGATTCGTGTCGAAAAAGCCCTGAGGGTGACCCTGGGCCGCTGCCGTTTTAGCGTTTGCGGTAATAACCCCTGGCTACGCAACTGCGCGACCATATCTCTTTCACTCGCGGCCTCACTCAGCCCCGTATGGCGGTTTCCCCGCGCGTCCGTCGCCGTCCAGTGAAATTTCATTGGCGCCCATCCGCTGGAGTCTGACCTTCAGAGGTCACCCGCAGAATTTCTTCAAGTGAGGTCATCCCTTCTGCCGCTACGCGAAGACCGTTTGCCAGCAGGCTGAGGTGATGACGACGCTGGATCTCTTCCAACTGCCTTTCATGGCGCTCATTGTGAATAGCGTCACGCAGTTCTGGTGTGGCGAGCAGCAGTTCATGGATAGCCATGCGCCCCTGATAGCCGCTTTGTCTGCAAGCGGTGCAACCCTTTGCTTGCCAGAGATGAGATGCATTAATCCCATGGGCTTGCAGGAGCTGTTGCTCCTGAGGCCGCACGGCGTGAGCCGTTTTACAGTGAGGGCATAGCCGTCTGACCAGACGTTGGGCAATCACCCCAACGAGCGAGGAAGAGAGAAGGAACGGCTCAACGCCCATATCCCGTAATCGCGTTACGGCACCGCACGCGCTATTGGTGTGGAGAGTGGAAAGCACCAGATGCCCGGTCAAAGAAGCCTGAACCGCAATTTGAGCGGTTTCGTTATCGCGAATTTCTCCTACCATGACGACATCAGGATCCTGACGTAAAATAGCGCGTAGTCCGCGGGAAAATGACATATCTACGCGGCTATTAACCTGGGTTTGTCCGATACCTTCCAGTTCGTATTCAATTGGGTCCTCTACCGTAAGCACATTGCGTTCTGGGCTATTTAGCGCGGAGAGAATGGCGTAGAGCGTGGTGCTTTTCCCGGAGCCCGTTGGCCCCGTGACCAGAATAATACCGTGGGGAAGGGCAAGCAGATTCTTCAGACTGTGTGTGTCTGCCGCTGACATATCCAGTTTATCGATGGATAAGCGCAGACTACTTTTATCCAACAGACGCAGAACAACACGTTCGCCATGCTGCGACGGGAGCGTCGACACACGGACATCCACATTTCGCTGACCAATTTTTAAGGTAATGCGTCCATCCTGCGGCAGCCTTTTTTCGGCAATATCCAGTTTGGCCATGATTTTGATACGTGAGATGAGTAAGGCCGCCAGTTTTTTATTCGGCTGAACCACCGGGCGCAAGATGCCATCAACCCGGAAGCGGATACTCATCGCTTTTTCAAACACTTCAATATGAATATCTGAGGCGTGTTCTTTAATTGCTTCGCTGAGCACGGCATTAATAAGCCTGATAACCGGCGCGTCCGACTGCTCGTTCAGCAGATCTTCATTCGTTGGGATCTCTTCAGAGAGAGTATTGAGATCGTCGGAATTATTAATATCTTCGGCAATTAACTGGGCTGACCCGCTGTTCTGTTGGTAAATAAGTTCCAGCTTTTCGGCAAACTGCTGCGGGGGGAGCCGGGTAAAACAGGTGCACTCTGGCGCAACGGATGCGAACTCGAGCAGATGCTCAAGTGTGGCATCTGTCGAGTAGAAGAGAGTCTCTCCTTGTAAGGCAATGCCATAGCGCTGCGCTTTTTTCCATGCGTGCTGACTCATTCCGTTCGACCTTCCCTGAACGGATTTTTGGCGTCCGGTGTTGCCGGTGCATTATTAAAAGCCCGATCTTCAAGCTCTTTGATGTTGTCGACGTTAATCAGTGTTTCACTTTGCTTTTCTCGTCTCTCTTTTTGCAGATCTTTGAAATTGGTGTATTTCTCACGTGAGAGTGAACGATAGACCTCATCGTCTCTGATAATGGTCGGGCGGATAAAGACCATCAGGTTACGTTTGCTTTTCTCATTGGATGTGTAGCGGAAAAGCTGTCCCACCAAAGGGATATCGCCCAGTAGGGGAACTTTTGAAACTTCTTGCTTACTGGCGTCATCCATCAAACCGCCAAGCACAACGGTTTCGCCACTTTTCACCAGGACGGCATTCTGTATTGTTCGGGTGTTGAAGGTTGGGCCGAGCGAGGAAGAGCTTGTCGATGTGTCGACGCTGGAAACCTCTTGCTCGATCTCCATCAGAACAGAATCACCCTCGTTAATCTGCGGGGTGACTTTTAACTTGGTCCCCACCGTCTTACGCTCGACGGTATTGTAAATATTATCGCCGGAGGTCGTCTGGGAACCGGAAAGTACGGGCACATCCTGCCCGACGTTGAAGGCTGCTTCTTTATTATCAAGCGTAACGATGCTGGGCGTAGACAGGATGTCGTTTTTGTTGTCGGTATTGAGTGCTGTGAGGAGCACCCCCCAGTCGCCGTTGAAAAAACCTGCCGCAAGGCCGTTATAATTACTGAAGAGGTTGTAAGCTGGGTTATCGCTGGTGATCCCTCCGTTTGCTTTGAATTCACCCACGCCCTGTGCCGCGTTAAAGATTGGCAGGCCAGTTTTGGTAAACTGTTGTCCACCAACGTTTTTCTCAGCCCACTGTACACCCAGGTTCAGACCTTTACCGTCCTGCACTTCAACGATAATCGCTTCCACCAGAACCTGTGCACGACGAATATCCAGCTTAGCGATAACCTCATCGAGTTGCTGGAGAATACCCTGATCGGCGGTCACAACCAGTGAGTTGGTTTGTTCATCTGCAGTAATAGAGATATCGCGGCTGCTGCTGGTTGCCGTATTGGTTGTGCCACTTTTGCCATCTTTCAGTTTTTGCGTGACACCGGTTAAAACGTCAACAAGCTTATCCGCTTTGGCATATTTCAGGTACCATACCCGCGTGTTTCCTTGCCCTTGCTCCTGGGTATCAAGACGTTTTACCAACTCAGTAATTCTTGCGCGGGCGCGTTCTGAGCCTCTGATAATCAGCGCATTGCTTCTTTTATCGGCAACGATGTGCGTTTGGAGTGTCGCAGGTTGTGCCTCTTTTGCGTTCTCACGCGACAGCGTGTTAAGGACATCGGCAAGATCGACAGCGGAAGCATATTTCAGCGGGATAATTTGCTCTTGCTCGTCACCCATGACATCGACACGTTTAATGACTTCCAGCATGCGATTGACGGTTGATGCTTTGCCGGTAATGACCAGCGCATTAGAGGGCTCATAATGCGAGACGTTACCGACATTACCGCCATCGAGCATTTGACGAAGCAGAGGAGACAGCGATCGCGCTGGAACATTTTCCAGAGAAACAATACGTGTCACCAGTTCATCACCCTTGCCGGGCTGCGTGTTACTGGTAAGCTTTCCTGGAAGATTTTTCACGGTTTCTGAACGCACGACTTTCAGCAGGCCATTATCAAGAGTGATAAGTGAAAAGCCATAAAGGTCGAGCACGCTCAGGAAAAATTGATAGTATTCCTCTTTATTAAAGGTATCTACGCTTCTGACGGAAATGGATGCTTTAACATCGGGATCAATCAGAATCGTTTTCCCCATGTTTTGTCCCACGATGTTGACAAACGTTTGAATGTCCGCACCGTTAAAATTCGCCGTGTAATCAGCTGAATATCCGGGCTTAGCGGTAGCGATGAGCAAAAAAAACAGCGAAAGCGCTTTCAGTCGCTGGCTTGCGGAGGTTCCATCCATTTATTTATCCTGACCGTCCTGGAATTGTTGAACAGCAACATTAATTAGTTTTGGTGATGCATTTCGCAAGAGGGTAATCTGAGCCGTCTGCAGATGTCTAAGTGCCTCCTGCGCCTGGGGTATATTCACCTGTTGCGTTAAAGACATATTGTTAAGCTGAATAGCAATGTCACCAGGTGCAATGGCTGTCCGTGAAAATAATTCTGTATTACCGCGAGGTAAAAGGCGCAATCCTCGCAAGACATTTTTATCAACGACAGGAATCGCTTCAATAAAATCTGACAATGTGACATCTGTTGGTGCCGGCTGCTCGTTCACTTTTTCTGGCGTTGCGGCAGGTGGCGCCAGTTCGGTAAGCAGCGTAAGCTGCGCGGTGTTTCCGCCTGAGGAGAAAAACACCTGGTTCTTAGTGATATCAATGATGCGCGTGCTGTTGGATGATTTAAGCACATCATCAATAGAATAGACATTCTGTTCCCCCCCTTCCTGCAGAATGGCCCGGGACGATAATTTATCCGAACTATGAATAATACCGCTTAAATGGATATGGGACAGAGTATCTACGTTGCCACTCACTAATGGGGGCGCGTCAATGCGATTATTGACTGACGATGATAAATTCCATTTATATTTTTCATTAAAATTATTCAATGGCGTGATGATATCCTCATTAATCAGCGACGCTTTGTTATTACCCCACTGTATATATGCTGAGTAAATGAAGATAAAGACACCCATAGCGCTAGTCAATATAATCATAAGGCTCAGGGTGCGATACGATAACGCATTTTTCACTAAGGGAGAGATGGTTGCCATGAAATCACTTTTAAGAATGACTAAGAGTGAACGTGTTTCTTGTTTAAGTCCGTCATAATATAATCAGTCACTGGCACGCAGCAAGTCATATGCAATATATATCCCTGTTTTAGGAATAGAATAATTTTCGAGGTAATGCGGCTATTCATGGATGAGCTAAATACTTTTTATACTACGCGGCATTGTCTGATTCGGGACAGCATGTTTTCCACGTTAATTCAGGAACAATGGCTAATATTGCAGGGCGGTAAAGGGGCAGGAAAAAGTGTGCTTGCGCAAGGGGTGATTAGCGCGTGGCCTTATCGCGCGCTCACCATCAGCCCTTTGAACCGAAAAGGTTACCTGTGGGAGTGGGTGATTATTGCGGATTCGCAGACGGATAACAGTCTGGCGGGAAAAATATTCCCTGTTGAGAAGCTCTGGGAGGAACTGTACAGCGCGGGGACCGTGATACACGGCAGTATGCCGCTGTTTGTCCTGGAAGATGGACACCGAATCTCCAGGGGGCTTGTTTCAACGATTCTGGCGTTTATGACCATGATGCCGCAAGCCCGATTGCTACTTACAGGGATATTCAACCGTCGTCAGCAGCGCGAGTTACGGGTATTACAGCCGGTATGGTTTGAGATACCCGCGCCGGACAGTAAAGATTACCGCAAGGTGATCTCCTCTCATGCAGGCATTGGCCCTGAGACAACCAACACTCTTCCGGAACAATTTATCAGACGATGCATGAGACGTTGCGATGGCAATCTTCATCTTGCTGCGCGACTGGGAGGGGTTATTCGTCGTAATAAGATGGAGGGGGAGGAACATGCCGCCTCTATTATTGACGCTTCTCTTCAGCGTGAGGCGTTGCGTTACCTGCCCGCACCTGGCCGTCAGGGCGTAACCTGGTTGCTGCTGTTGGTGTTAACGGTGTTATGTGGTGGAGGAGGCGTATACTTCGCCAGGCCTCTTTCCCGCTGGCTGCCACCGCTCACAACGTTGCTTCCTGTAGAATTCTCAAGACCTGTCTCAACACATGCGCGACTGATGGCAGAGACGATGTCTACCAATGAATCGCTCAGTTTACTGTTTAGCGTCTGGGGGTATGAGGTAGACAAAGGAGAAGCCTGGTGCGATCAGGCATACCGGGGCGGGATGGCCTGCCTTTCCGGCACCGAAACGCTTGAAACACTGTTGTCTGACGGACTTCCCTGGGTCGCCACCCTGAAAGCAGGTAGCGCCAGTTTCCCTGTCGTCGTGATCGGGGGAGGAGAGAACACGCTTACCGTGCTGTCAGGAAATCAAACATGGATCCTTGATAAGGCATGGTTCAGCCATGTCTGGACAGGGAATGTGACGCGAATGTGGAAGCCATCGCCCGACGGCAACGCAAGCATAACAAAGAAGAGTAGCACCGATGACATTGTCTGGCTTGATACGATGCTGAGCCGCGTGCTGAATGTCGAGGCGGAAGGGACGGGAGAATGGAGTTCGCTGCTAACTGAGAAGGTCCGCCAGTTTCAGGCGCAAAATAAGATTAAAGTCGATGGTGTGATGGGACAGTTGTCACTTATCAGGCTATGGCAAGCCCTGGGTGAAAGTCCAACGTTGATTCAGGAAAGAGGGACGATATGAGCGAGCAAACGGAAACCTCTTTGCAGCCCAAAGTACGCTTTGTCCGGCCAGATATGCCGCGCCCGCTTTGGGCGGGGATATGCATCGCATTGTCCTGGCTTTTATATAGTGTGGGTTGCGCGGTCGTCGGGTATTACCTGTACCGCGGGATTGCTCTGCACGCGTCTTCATCACCAGAGCCTCAGCATTATCGGCTTTCTGAGGAGCACTATATCTATAAGAAGCGTCCCTTGCCGGTGCCGGTGGAAGAGACGGATGTTAGTGTGTCGGAGGAAAGCGACGCTGAGCATCCGGTTGCTCCCGGGGAAAAGGGCGATCTTGAAGCGCGTGTTAAGCAGGCGATAGCAGATATTGACCAGTAGTGTACGTGTCTTGCAAAAGGTTGGTTATTATCGACACAGTCGACTTGCATTAAGCCTGTAAATACGTATAATGCGCGGGCTTGTCGTAATTGACGGCTGGTTCGATATGAACCTGGGTAGCGCATTTTGTTACTCAACAATGCTCCCAATT
>ERZ791743.1474-NODE-1474-length-13295-cov-2.485196_pt1 | contig 13295 bp, 22 predicted proteins | sample MGYA00509952_ERZ791743 | MGnify/ENA primary metagenome ERZ791743 (study PRJEB30046, sample SAMN00792040) | human gut metagenome | study: EMG produced TPA metagenomics assembly of the A metagenome-wide association study of gut microbiota in type 2...
AATCATTAACAAACGATGTAGTGGTAGTAAATAATCCTATTTCTTTTACAATTTCATCCTTTTCAAAAGTTTTCTTGAGCATTTCTGTTTTTTGCGTCAAATCTTTGAGCATGGTATACACAATACCAATCGGACGAATTCCTATGTGCTCATTATCGTCCAAGCGATCGATTACCTGTTTTAATAATTTAATTCCCAAAATAGAGGATCTATCAATTCTATTTGGAACCAAATAAAAATCTGAAGCGATTAATGCCGCATCTGTATATACACTAATTGTCGGCGGACAATCTATAAAAATAAAGTCATAATTATCCCTTAAGTGATTTTCATTAATAAATCGTTTTACTTTTCTTGCTTTAGTTCCATCTTTGTCACTTTCTACAAGAATCAGATCAATGGTTCCAGGTAATAAATCCATAAAATCATTTAATTTTATTAAAACGTCATTTGGTGTTGGAATATCCACTTTTCTAGCCAGCGTTAATTGCGACTGAAAAAGCCTCATTACTGTTTTATTATTGTCTCCTTTAGAATATTCATTCATATACTCATCTTCTAAATCAAATTCATTGATCAAGCTTTGCGTTGTATTAAACTGCGGATCCAAATCAATAAATAAAATCTTTTTTTGATGATATGTAGCTAAATATTCTCCAATTCCTATACATAAAGTTGTTTTTCCAACTCCGCCTTTCATATTAATGAATGAAACAACTTTTCCACTCATTTGATCTCCTTTTCGACATTTTTCTTTTATTTTATCCCATGTTATAACCATTTACAATACAAAAAGACATCTTTTTGCAAAGATGCCTTTCATACACCTGGAATGTCCGGGTGGAGATCCCTAAACCAGGTAAATTGGAACGGCAGGACTCGAACCCGCGACCTCCCGAGCGTACTCGGGTGCTCTCCCAACTGAGCTACGTTCCATTGTGCGCTTCCTGCTTCTCAGCAGGCATTGTCAATCTTTCTGAGGTGTTGCGCTACGCTCAGTTCATCTGGGTGCGACCCAGCGAAATCATCTGCCGGGCTGTTACACCCGGCAAACAGGGGGTCTGCAAAATAAATGAAAACCGAGTGTTCACCTTCGGCTTCAGATTACATATTAGCATGTTTCATCGGGACAAGGGGGGACATTTTCAATTTTCTCAAAATATCTCTGCCTCCGTTTCTTCACATTCTCATCCGTATACTTCTTCTTACGCTTCGGAAACATCCGGTTCATCCGATCAGCCACCTTCGCATCACTCAGACCGTCGATGAAATACAGCCGGAACATAATCCGCAGTTCTGATTTCTCAATGCTGTCTATGTACTCTTCCGCCTGTGTGGTGAGTTCCAAAAGTTCAGCCTCTTTCAGCTCCAGAATCTTTCTATAACGCTCGCGCGCTGTCTGCTTCCGGACATATATTGGATCCGGAATTCCTGTCACCTTGATCGGACCGATCGTCAGGTCTTTTCGCGATCCCGTCACCGTATCAGCCACAATCGGCGGATGCTCCAGAAACTTATCCAGTTTCATAATTCTCTGTCGTAAATCTTTTATCTCCTCCTTCATCTCACAATACCGGACCAGAATTTCCTTGTCCAACGGACTCACCTCCCTCTCACCCTTCTTCTCTTTTCACATTTAACCGTTATCCTCATCACACGTTCCTCCCTTGTCACTTCTCCACATTTCTGCTACAATAATAAACACATATATCTTGGACCGTCTGATGAGGATGGTCTTTTTTAATTCAATAACTCGAGTTACCTAACTCAATTTATCAAATTTAACTCAAGTGAATGAGTTAAAACTCAATTACCACCGTCTTTCTCTGTTTTTTTGATCGTTTCTTCGATTACTTCTTTGAGTGCTCTATCACAAGCGTCCAAAATAACTCCCATAATCTGCATATATTCTTTCTTTGTCAGGAAACAGCTTGTCGTAACATCATGGATTACCTTTCTTAAATTTCTGTTTTCTACGATTGTCACTGTCTCTTCCTGCCCGCTCGCCTCAGGCTTCAACATTTCTATATAAATGTTAAGCACATCATCATCATACTCATAACACTCAACTTCTCGCGCCAGATCATCAGCAGCTATCGCTTCGATTGCTTCTTCTACTGTGCCTTCAAACAACAGTGTACTATCACCACTTGTAAAGACCTGCACATCCTGATAGTAAATTGTCTTGTTAATCATATCCCTTAAAGTCATTCCCAATCCTCCCAATAATCCTTATTCATTGGACACTCTGGGCAACGACAGACCATTTCGCCCTCATCGTTTTCGTAATAGTCGTCGCCGTAGGCAGAACACTCGTAGCAGTAATCAATGTTCATCACTTCAGCCCTCTCTTTGCATTTTTGATTTTCCCAACACAATCCGGGCAAAAATCGAAGCCATTCACTCGTGTAGTGCAATCATCACAAATTGGCTTGTCACAGGTCAACGTAAATGACGCAAAGTCCGAACTTCTAGTGATTTCTCCGAATGGCATATCACAGAGCCAATTTGATCTCCGGTGACAAAATGCACATCTTTCTGGTGCAGGAACAATCTTTTTAATTTCTTGCATCCGCGCCCTCCTTATACAGCTCTGGCATTGACTTCCATGCAATAACCTCTATTTTAGGATAGCTTAGATCCTCTACCCTGCAATCATTTGTGAAAATTATTAATGGGTATTCATCAAGTGATTCTAAACCAAATAATTCCCACACATCCATACATCCAATTCTGTGACTATACTGACCAAGTGTATAATAAATTTCTTCTGGATAATAAATCTTTTCTTCATCTGAAATTTTATTATTATCAAAATCACTGATCCAATGGTGACGCCTCACGGACACCTGCACCCAACGATCTTTCTCCGGCAATCTCTCAGTTACCGGAATCCATCTGTATTTCTCCCGTTCATTCTGCGATTCCTTCATCAGACGTGCTACTTGGCTCTCGCTGAAATCATTCACCCGCTCAACCTCTTCTGGACTCAACCCCGTATTCTCGTAATCTCTCAGCTTACACAGCGCACCGTATAATTTTTCTCTCACTTTCAGAGTTATCTTTTTTCCGGTGCATAACTTTTTCCACTTCACTCCTTTCAGCGCCCACTCACCATTTTTCTTTACCTCAGTCAGTCTCATTCGTCCCACTCCTTCTGTAACCATCTTGTCTTGCACTCCACACAGCATGTTCCATCCTGACCATCATAATCACAATCTTCCTCGCTCGGACAGTCGATATAGTCTGCCACATAAGCCAGATCGTCATATCTCCCTCTGGATGCCAGCAACGCCTCCGCAAGAAACTCATAGTTCTTCATCACGTCTTTCTCTCCTCTCTGTCTGCCACTGCCAGCAACGTCACAATCACCGATAAAATTCCTACACCAATCCCGACGACACCCCCAACAAAAAACATCACGCTTTCTTCCCCTCCACTTCTTTCTGTACTCTTCTCTGCGTCACCAGATCTGCCCACAGAACACACTCTTTCGCGCCGTTCGAGAGTTCCACGATGCAAAATCTCCGGTTGCTGGTGCTTACCACGATCCCCGTCGTCCTACGCCCGTTGGTTGGCTCCGTACCAGACACCACCTCCGCAATCTTGAGGCTCTGGAGCGGGATTCTGTCTCCCACTCGAGTCTCCCTGCGGATCCGCGCAATCTCCTGCGCTGTAACCGCCTGTTGCCACAGCTCTGTATCCTTTTTGGTTGCCTTTGGCAAAATATTCCTCAGCGTCAGCGCACCGCCCGGATGTTTCTCGCGGTAGCGCCTCCTGTACTTTCTGGCTGTCGTTCCCGAGACACCGCACAGATCTACAATCTCTTTCGTTGTTCTTCCCTGCGCACACAAGGAAAAAATCTTCTCACCAAGCTCTGTCATGCCACCCACCTCACATTGCCATACGCATCTGAGCGTTCATGTTCGCAATATCGTTCGCCAAGACGTAAGGGGGGGCATATTTTGCAACGATCTGGAGCGCAACATCCACCTTTCCGCGCTTAATCTGCTTGTAGGACGGCACTCCAAACTCTCTCTTGATCTGCTGATAGATGTCCGCGTACACTTTCCCGCGCAGACTACTGTCGTGGTAGGCATCCGACTCCTTTCCACCCAGCACTTCCACGCCCTTGCGCTTGACTGCTGAGGTAATCTGCTCCATCTCTACACCCAGCAACGGAAGATCATCGCGGAAGGATCGAAACTCGTCTTTGACCTCTCCCACGCTGTTCTCGACCGCGTCCATTCGGTTGCTCAGATCGGAATTGCACTCTACTAGCAGTCTCAGCTTGTCAGCGGTAGTCATCGGTGTAGCATACATTCCAGTCTTACGGATCGCCGGAAGGACTTCCGATGTCACCCATCTCTTGAATCTCTTTGCCGTTGGAAGCTTGCTTGATAAGATAAGACTGTAAAGACCAGACTCGTTGATAACATACATTTCACGACTCTGACCTGAGTCGGTGAAACACCTTGTCAGCTTATCTTCATCATCAACATGTCTTCTCATTGCATCTGATGTATCCTTATACCCAAGAATCTCAGCCACATCCTTGCCAACAAACCACGGCTCCCCGCCGATCTCAATCGTTCTGATCTGTCCGAATTCCGGACTTTTGAAAATTCTCAGTTCATTCATCCTGCATCTTCCTCCTTGTTCAGCCATGCCAACGTCTGATCCATGACCATGGCGTTGTAATCTACATCCTTTCGCTCCTCGAAGTTGTGGAAGCGGTTCGGCGCGCCTGCCGACTTTTTCTCCGCCGGTCTCTCCTTATCCGGCACAAAATTGCCATCCAGATAATCCACATACCCGCTGTTGAAGAACGTGCTTCCATTCTGCGCCCTGCGCCATCCAGAATCCTTTGCCAGCTCTGCACGGTAGCGTTCAATCGCCTTCAACAGCGCAGGTTCTCCAATCGCCAGCAATCGTTTTTTCTGGGTGTCGCTCACCTGCCCCTTGCCTTTTTTCACTGGATACTCCGCCCATAGACGTTCAAACAGTGCAGTGGCTTCGGCAGTGCACGAATGTTTTTTATTCTCTTTTACATTTACATTTTCATTATCATTTACATTTTCATTAGGTTCGGGTTTGGTTACTGTTTGGTTCCGCTTTGGTTCGGGTTCGGTTTCTTCTTCCTCTGCCTTAGCTGTTTTCGGTTCCGACTTTCTTCCACCCTTACTTCCATTTATGTAGCGCTGGTTGTTTGCATCTACCTGCGGTTTTGCCATCTGCAAAAACATATTTGCATAGGCAGATACTTTTTTCAGCTCTCCATCCAGCGCATAATCCATCAGGGCGACCATCGCCTCTTTATAAATCTCCGGTGGCAATTCCTTGGTTGCCTCATGGAAACTTCTATAAAAAACCATGCTGTCTCTCTGCATGGCAACCTCCTCTATTCTGTTTTATATGTCTCCCTCCACTGGATCAGCGGAAGGAGACACCCCTCCGGCATTCATTGTCGTGACACAATATTTCAAGCCGAACAAACAAGTTACCTATGCCCCACGGTCATCTTCCTGTCTATTGCCTGCACGCTGGCAAGCTCACGGGTATATGGTCCGCGGTATCGGGCGCTTTCGGCATCTCCCGGCATAATTTTTATTACGATGTCAGTGCCGTGTTCGCGTCTCCGGAAACTAGCGGAATCGTCACCGGTTCCTTTGGCTTGTCCGGGTTTTTTGCCAGCGTTTTCATCGCATCCAGCCACTGTACAAGAGTAAGATCGTGGAGATCATTCACTTCATAATTTGCCATTAACGGCTTTCTTCCTACTCCTGTTCTGCGCAACTCGCTCCTTAATTCTTCTATGTACTCTTCTGGAATCATCTGCTTTGCTTTAGGCTCTTTGCTCTCTTTCTTTGCCTTTTCTGCTTCACCCGGCTTTTTTTTCATGCAAAAAACCACCTCACCCGAAGCATCATTTTTCTGTATTTCAAGATCCACAATATTCCGCTCTGCATCATATCCGATGTGGGATACCTTAAACCAGTCGTAGCAGGTCATAATCATTTTTCCATTTCTGTCCTTGCGCCCGGATTCCTTAATATTACACTTGGTTGCCGGAATCCAGATAAAAGGCGCTGTGTAGAGTTCTCTACCAATGCCCCAGTTAAAGCAAGCCCGTTTAAAAGAATCGGAAGCAAGCCCCTTTTCAGCTTCAGCATTGCTTTCTTTTCCGGTGTCTTCCTTGCTCACCCACTGCTTTTTCTCATCATCCCAGATAGAAACCGTACAGTTTGCGTTTTCGCGGCTGTGACTTCTCTGCCAGTTCATCGGTCCGACAGATTCATCCAGAATATTCTGGTCTACTCTTGCATCCTTGTAGAGCAGAAGAGAGAGACCTTTCTCGCCCACCGTCGCGATCCGGCAGTCGATCTCGGATGCTTTAAGCGTCCGGAATTCCAATTTTTTCCTCATCATGTCTCCCTCCTACTTAATCTGCATGTTATTCCGGGTCAGCAGTCTTGCACCCGGGATCTCTGCCCCCGCCTTCAGGAGCTTCTTCAGCTCCGCCTTATTCACCTCTGGCATCGCATAGCGGATGCACTCTTCCGGAAGATCTTCGATCGAGCCAGTGAACTCTGCCACCTGACTCTTACGCCAAGTTATCTTCACTCTCGCAGTCTCAAACTTCTCGCCCGCCAAGAGAGTCGCAACATATCTTTCCGCGCCCTCTGCTTCTCTTTCTGCTGTCGCCTGACGCTCAGCAAAAGCCTGCTTCTCCGCTTTTAATGCCACTGCTTCCGCCCGCTTGTTCTTTGCATAAAGGGACATTTCTTCGATAACCATCTCTTCCTGCTTTCTCAGCAGTTCCTCAAAAGCCTCATGTGCCTTTTCATTCACAATCTCGCCAGTCTCAGGATCAACAGCCTCCCATCCCTCACGGATCACATCATCAATCTTGTACAGCATACTCTTCTCCCTCTCTATATCCAGACTTCTTTCTTCTCTCCGCTTCTTTGTGGCATCTGGAGCAGTCCTCCTCACCACAGTTATCACATCTGCTATTCATCTTGCTTTTTCCCTCGTTTTCCCTTATAATAAAAGGGAACTATTCATATAGATATCCTTTTTGCCCCACGTAGCGCCAACTACGTCGGGGCTTTTTCTTTAGCGCATCAACGAAATCGCCAGCCACGCACCAACCGCCATCAGCGCCGATGCACCAGCCATGCCAACCAGCAGGCTCTGGAAGATTGCCAGCAGGTCAATGCCCTCTCTCGGTGTGCTTGTGCATGTCACAACAGACAGCTCTCCCTCTTTCTTACCCTCGACACTTTTAATCTGCGATGTTCTCTTCATCATCTTTCTGCTCCTTTCCCTTCCATACATACCCTGTAAGTTCCCACAATAATTTAGGGCTTACATAATAATTGGTTTTCTTGTTACGATCCAACTGCTTCATGCTCGTGATCAGTTGCTTCTCTTGGGTGGCTTTTCCAATCGGAAGCCACCCGGAGATAATGCCCGCCTGCACCCACGTTGCATCTTTTCCCATTACCTTCGCCACCACGGACACCGGCACACTGCCGATGCCAAACTCTGGCAGATGCACCGCCGATGCAAGACTCCGGCAGACGTGCTCAGCAATCTCTTTGGACTGCGTCAAGTCTTTTATGTTGTTATCCATTGTCTCACCTCCCTTCGTTGCTTTTTCTGTGCTCCTGCCTTATACTGTACCCACAGGCTCCTGCCAGAGCTGAGTACAGAAGAAAGGAGATGCATTGTAAAATGAGCAATATCACCAAAAACCAAATTTTTGCCATTCATGATTCACTGGTTGATACTTTCGCTAAAGATCCGAAATCTCAAGAGCTATTAAAAAAATACGGCTTCACAACAGCTCAGATTGAAATTACCAGTTTAATGATCACCGAAGCTTTACGTCAGTATCACACCTTGCTCACCGGTGAAATTCTTCCGTAATCCTTCTGATCTGCGATACTCCGATACATTTCAATATCCTCTTTGGACATTGATTGAGACGTTGCGTTTCTCGGAACATTAACTTTCACACACATTGACACTTTTTTAGGCTCCAGGTAACTCCGAATTGCCTGGAGTTCTTTTCTTATAGCTACCAGCTCAAAGAAAATCTTTTTCAGCACTTCATCACCTCCCTCCTACTTCTCTGAGAAGTCTCCGCTTATTCGATCACTATTCGTGTTCTTTTTCGTTAAAAAAAATGTAGGCGATACTTCTGCCATAATATTTAGAAATTCTTGCCTTGAGCGGATCTCTCGGCACTCTTTTCCCTAATTCATACATAGAAAGCGCCGATTTGCTGATATTAAGCTCTTCAGCGACCTTTTCCTGTGTCTTTTTTCCTCTGAGCTTAACTAACTTTTCTGCCATAGCCATTACATCTATATCCACGGTAGTTCCTCCTTTCGATCACGTTTTGTGTTCTCTTGTATAATACACGAATCGTGACCACTTGTCAACCACATTTTGTGGATTTTTTAATTGATTTATGTTCACGGATTGTGTATAATATTTTTATAGGAGGTATCACAGAATGGCTTCTTTTAATGAAATACTGAAACAACTACGCAACAGAGATAACTTATCACAAGCAGAACTTGCTCAAAAACTCGGAGTTGCAAAATCTACTATTGGTATGTATGAATCAGGAAAACGTGAACCAGATTTTGAAACACTTGAATCCATCGCCGACTTCTTTAATGTTGATATGAATTTTCTTTTGGGAAGAGATGGTTCAGAAAATGACCATTATTATTTAAACGATGAGACCCGCCAAATTGCGCAGGAGGCATTTGAAAATCCGGAACTTCGCACCCTTTTCCATGTGGCGAGAGACATTCCTCCGGAACGCCTGAAAGCCCATATCGAATTTATGAAGAGTCTGAAACGCCAAGAAAAAGGAGACTACGACGATGGCTGCTAATAATCCGTTATTAACCGAGGCGATTGGAGTGTATTTTATTGATATGGACACTGCCGTAGAAGAAGAAGTTCATCCCAACGAAGACGGTAGCTTCACTATCATTATAAATGCTCGAATCAGTCACTCTCGGCAAATGTTGGCTTACCAACACGCATTAGAACACATTATGCGTAACGATTTTAGTAAAACAGATACAGATGTGGATGAAATTGAAAAAGCAATGTAAACTATCGCTATCCTCAATAGAGAAAATTTGAAAATTTTGTTATGAATAACAAATTCTGACGTACAAATTAAAGTTAAAGTGTTTTTCGACTTTAACCACTATATTTTAAGCCAAAAGGAGTTTATGTACTATGGGATTATTTGGAAAAGAAAAAACAACACCTATCGCTGTGCCGGAAAAGAACATTATAATTTCTACCGGAGGCATCAACAAAGACTACGAAATTCTTGATGCTATTTTCGCCGTTGATTCCCATCAGGAATCTTTTCTTGTAAGCGCTGATCCGAACAAGGCTTTTGCTGGTGTAAAGAAACAGCTTGCTTCTAAGTGTCGCGCATTGGACGGCGATGCAGTTATTGATTGCGAATTCGAGTACAGAGTAGCTGTTGCAGATGGACTGATGAGCAAGAAGCAGGTAATGGAAATTTTCGCATATGGAACCGCAATTAGATTTATATAAGGCTATGGAATAAAATCATGGGAAAATACAACAAGTGGGTAACTTTATTAGGCGGATATCTTGGCATACATAGATATATGGTCGGAGAAATTGGTACAGGCTTACTTTATACCTGTACTTTCGGATTATTTGGAATTGGATGGTTTGTGGATACGGTAAATGCATTTTCTCAATCAGCTTCAGATTCTAAAACTCTCTCTCTTCCTCATCACTCTTTAAGAACATTACCCGTAGTCCATCCGGACGGTATTGTTTTAAATGATGATGAATTATGCCACTATCATGGTAATGCATATACAGAAAAAAGCAGTAGCAGAGTTTCTGGGTATGTATCACAACACACTGGCGGAAGTGTTCGTATTGCAAAGGGGTTAAGCCTTCATCAAGGTGCCAGCGAAAGAGAAGCTATTCGCGAAACTGTTACAGAACGATCTAAAGGTATTCTTTATATTACCAGCAAACGAATTATTTTTATTGCTCCTAAAGATGCCTTTGATAAACCGTTTTCATCTTTATCAGCATACGTTCCGAACCAAGGACATATATCGCTTCTCTTTGGCAATCAGTCCGTGGATTTGATCACTTCCGATTCGTATAAAATACGGAATATTATAGATGGGGTTCTCAACGGAATACCTACGGAATAGACCATTCTTCCTGCTCAGGAAAAATGGTCGGAAATAATCTCGTGAGTATCTCGTGATTTCGCGGGGTATTTCACGAGATAAACTATACAGATAGGTTTTACAATAAAATGCGCGAAGAGTCCACGCCTTTAGGTGATTAGAAAAAACGGTTTTGACACGAGCCGAAAGTTATCGTTAATTCATTCATTAGAGTGATTGATAATGAAAGTCTTATGGAAACGAATTAGTCTTATATACTTTCGAGTATATTTGGAAGTTCATGTACATGAGAACCCAACGAGCTTTAGCCGTTGGAGTGTCAGAAGTTCAAAATAAATTTTTGCAATGATACTTGAACTGTTCGAGAATTCCGAACTGTTTGTGAGCAACTTATATAAAATAAATATTTAACCGTATGGAATTCCAGACGGTTAAGAAAGGAGCCTTATGAAAATCACTGCTGACGGAACTGAAATCAATGTAGTATTTGATTCAGGATTTCAAGAAGATTATCTTTGCTTGACTGATTTAGCACGCAGAAAAAATCCATATGAGCCTAAAGACGTTGTCAAAAACTGGCTTCGACTCCGTTCCACCATCGAATTTCTAGGATTATGGGAACAACTTTATAATCCTAATTTTAAAGGGGTCGAATTCGACACCTTTAAAAATGAGTCCGGATCAAATGCCTTTACACTCACGCCTCAACGCTGGATTGAAAAAACAAATGCTATCGGAATTGTTTCTAAATCTGGTCGTGGCGGAGGCACTTTTGCGCACAAAGATATTGCTTTTGAGTTTGCTTCTTGGATTTCTCCAGAATTCAAGTTGTATGTTATAAAAGATTACCAGCGTCTTAAAGCCGATGAAGCTAACCGCCTTGAAATTGGTTGGGACACCAAACGAGAACTTTCCAAAATCAATTATCGCATACACACTGATGCTATTAAAGACTTTTTGATCACACCAGAATTAACCAAGCAAGAACAGAGTTGTACCTATGCAAATGAAGCTGACATTCTTAATGTTGCATTATTTGGAAAAACAGCCAAGCAATGGCGCAATGAAACCGGAAATAAAAAGCAAAACATGAGGGATTTTGCAAGCGTTGAGCAACTCATTGTCTTAGTTAACCTTGAAAGCATGAATGCTGATTTGATTCGTCAAAATATTCCTGCCGTGGAACGATTAGAAAAATTAAGAAGCGTTGCTTATTATCAATTAAAATCTTTGACTGCCAGCAACGCTGCCAGTAAGCTTAAAGCTGATATTGCAAAAAAAATGCAGATTGAACAAAAATAGTTTGAAATGTAAAAAACCGCCCCTGCGCCAACAGGAACGGCTTTTGATAAATTCTCTTGCCAGATCGCTCCGGAAGAAAATTCAGACTTAGAACACCTGAATTATATCATTCTTGGAGCGTCCTGGCAAGGGGCGTATTTCTTTTACCCATTTTTCAGTTTTCTACGAAAGGACGGATACTATGGCGCTTATAAAATGTCCGGAATGTGATTTGCAAGTGAGTGACAAGGCGATCTCCTGCCCGCACTGCGGTTATCCCCTGAACCAGAAAGTTGTCACCCAGCAGACCCGCACTTCATCCAAGCATCGCCGTCTTCCCAACGGTTTCGGATCAATTACCCAAGTCCGGAACAGAAACCTTCGCAACCCTTTTCTTGCTCGTATCTGCGTCGGAAGAAACGAACTCGGAAGATACATTCTCAAATCGCTGAAACCGCAGTGTTATTTTGCGACCTACAACGAAGCCTATCAGGCACTCATGGAATATAACAAGAATCCTTATGATCTGGATGATGACATCACGGTTGAGGCACTGTATGAGCGATGGTCCGCACTCTATTTTGAGCAGATCACCGATGCTGCCCGCCGGACTGTTACCTCTGCATGGGCTTACTGCTCCGCTGTGTATGGACTCCGCGCAAAGGATCTTCGAGCACGACACATAAAAGGTTGTATGGAAGAAGGATTCCGAATCGAAACCAGAGGATCTAAAAAAGGAGAGAAAGTATATCCCAGCGCCGGTATGAAATCCCGAATCAAATCCCTGTTCAATCTTCTGCTTGACTATGGGCTGGAATATGAAATTGTGGATAAGAATTATGCAAGAACATTTGATGTTTCCGAAGACATCGTAAAAGAAAAAGAGAATGCTACGAAACCTCACATTATATTTTCTGAGGAGGAAATGCAGATCTTATGGCAACACGCCAATGATACGAAATACGTTGACTGGGTTCTGATGCAATGCTATATGGGATGGAGACCGCAGGAGCTTGCAACGCTCCGTCTGGATGAAATTGATCTGGATCAGTGGTATATGCAGGCAGGAATGAAGACACCGGCTGGAAAACAGCGCATCGTTCCGATCCACACCAAGGTCCGTGATTTTGTCCGGAAAAATTATGATTTTGCGATCTCGATCGGCAGTGAGTACCTGCTGAATGACAAGGGGCAGACACATGCCGGCTCTTGGAAGCTCACCTATGACAAGTACTCCAACCGATTCGATAAGGTTATCGCCCAGCTTCAACTAAATCCGGAGCATCGCGCGCACGATCCACGCAAGACTTTCATAACCCGATGCAAAAAAGCTGGCGTCGATGAGTATGCTCTGAAGGAAATGGTTGGACACTCCATCAAAGATATCACCGAGTCGACCTATACGGTCCGTGATCTGGAATGGTTGCGATCTGATCTCGAAAAAATGCAATAGGGACGTTTTTCAACGTCCCTATCTTTGTTCTCTTGGTGTGCAAGTGTGGTGTGCAAGTAATCGACAAGTACTATACAAGTCTTGTACATTTTTCTGCATTTCCACACTTTCCCACACCCTTATAAACGGCTTAAATCCGTTGTTTTTAGAACTTGCCAGCCTTAGCTGCTTCCTCTACGGAAACTGCTACTGCTACGGTAGCACCTACCATCGGGTTATTACCCATTCCGATCAGACCCATCATCTCTACGTGAGCCGGAACGGAAGAAGAACCTGCGAACTGTGCATCAGAGTGCATACGACCCATGGTATCAGTCATTCCGTAGGAAGCC
>ERZ791743.1494-NODE-1494-length-13084-cov-2.554839_pt1 | contig 13084 bp, 10 predicted proteins | sample MGYA00509952_ERZ791743 | MGnify/ENA primary metagenome ERZ791743 (study PRJEB30046, sample SAMN00792040) | human gut metagenome | study: EMG produced TPA metagenomics assembly of the A metagenome-wide association study of gut microbiota in type 2...
CAAAATTCCCAACTGCAGCGCACCTCTCGCATACTGCGCCGCACTGTCATTTTCTCCCGCACCAAGACAATGGGCGGTCTTTACCTGACCGCCCGTCCTCGCCAAAATCGCAAACCCCTGTGAAAACCAGGTATACATACCTGCCGATCCCACCGCCGTGACGGCGCCCGCCCCGAGGCGTCCGATCCACGCCATATCGGTCAGATTGTAAAGCATCTGAACCAGAGAAGTCGCCATGATCGGAAGAGCCAGTCGGGTCAGTGCCGGGGCGATTGCTTCATTCAGCAAATCTACATGATGAGATTTCATTATTTTGCAGAAAGATACTCGTCGATGCCTCTTGCACCTGCTCGTCCGGCTTCCATCGCGAGAATAACCGTAGCCGCGCCAGTCACTGCGTCGCCTCCGGCGTAAACGCCCTCTTTCGTTGTCTTTCCATTGCTCTCATCCGCCACGATACATCTCCAGCGGTTGATCTCCAGACCTTTGGTTGTATTGGAAATCAGCGGGTTCGGGGAAGTACCCAGCGCCATGATAACGGTATCTGCATCGATCGTGAAATCAGAACCGACCACCTCAACCGGACGTCTTCTTCCAGATTCATCCGGCTCGCCAAGCTCCATATGGCGGCATACGATACCTTTGACCCATCCGTTCTCATCCTCGAGAATCTCAACCGGGTTGGTCAGAAGGTCAAAATGGATGCCCTCCTCTTTTGCGTGATGTACTTCCTCCACACGTGCCGGAAGCTCTTTCTCACTTCTTCTATATACAATATGAACTTCTGCACCGAGACGCAGAGCCGTTCTTGCCGCATCCATCGCTACGTTTCCGCCGCCGACTACAACTACCTTCTTCGATTCCATGATCAGTGTGTCATAATCATCGCGGAATGCCTTCATCAGGTTATTTCTGGTCAGGTACTCATTTGCGGAAAATACGCCGTTGGCATTTTCACCCGGAATACCCATGAATTTCGGAAGTCCGGCACCAGAACCGATGAAGACTGCCTGGAAACCTTCTTCATCCATCAGCTCGTCGATTGTGATAGATTTTCCGATAACTACGTTTGTCTCAATCTTAACGCCCAGCTTGCGGACATTCTCGATCTCCGGCTGTACAACGCCGCTCTTCGGAAGACGGAACTCCGGAATGCCGTAGGTCAATACTCCGCCCGGCTCATGAAGTGCCTCGAAAATGGTTACTTCATAGCCCAGTTTTGCCAGATCGCCTGCACAGGTCAGACCTGCAGGACCGGAACCGATGACTGCTACTTTCTTTCCGTTTGTCTTCTCCGGCGCTGCCGGTACAAAACCATGCTCACGGGACCAGTCTGCCACGAAGCGCTCAAGTTTACCGATGGAAACCGCCTCGCCCTTGATACCGCGCACACACTGTCCCTCACACTGGGATTCCTGTGGGCAGACACGTCCACAGACTGCCGGAAGTGCCGAAGAAAGTGCGATGACTTTCGCTGCCTCCTCAATATTTCCCGCTTTTACTTCCTGGATAAACGCCGGAATATTGATGGAAACCGGGCATCCAGCGATACATTTTGCATTTTTACAGTTCAGACATCTCTCAGACTCCGCAACTGCTTCTTCCATATTATAGCCGAGACATACCTCTTTAAAATTAGTCGCACGTACCTTCGGATCCTGCTCTCTGACCGGCACCTTTTTCATCATATCTCTCTTTGCTTCCATTATTTGTCACCTCCGCACTGTCCGCATCCGCCGTGATGAGTATCGCCCTCTTTCAAGCGCAGCATCGCTCTGCCTTCCTGAGTCTTATAAATTCTCTGACGTTCCATCGCCTCGTCAAAATTAACAAGATGTCCATCAAACTCCGGTCCGTCTACGCAGGCAAATTTGACCTGGTCGCCTACGGTGACACGACAGGCACCACACATACCGGTTCCATCTACCATGATCGGGTTCAGGCTGACAATCGTCGGAATCTCCAGTTTTTTCGTCAGCAGGCAGACAAATTTCATCATGATCATCGGTCCGATTGCAACACAGACATCGTACTTGCGTCCCTGTTTTTCAACTAAATCCTCGATGACACCTGTAACCATACCTTTAATGCCAAAGCTGCCATCATCGGTTGTGATGTAAAAGTTTCCGGCTGCCTTCTCCATCTCCTCGGTCAGGATCAGCAGATCTTTGGTCTTAGAACCTACGATAACATCTACATCAATGCCGTGCTCATGCATCCATTTTACCTGCGGATAAACCGGAGCCGCACCGACGCCACCGGCTACGAAGAGGTATTTCTTCTTTTTCAGCTCTTCTACATCCTCATGAATAAACTCGGACGGATTTCCAAGCGGTCCTACGAAATCATGGAATGCATCCCCAGCCTTGAGGGTGCTCATCTTCTCGGTAGAAGCTCCCACGGTCTGGAATACGATCGTGATCGTTCCTGCCTGACGGTCAAAATCACAGATGGTCAGCGGGATTCTCTCGCCCTCTTCGCCCATCTTGACGATGACAAATTCGCCCGGCTCACATGCACGCGCTACACGCGGTGCTTCTACAACCATCAGATAAATCTTATCTGCCAGTTTTTCAGCTTTTAAAATCGGGTACATTCTATTCCTCCTTACTGATATATGAACATTTTATTGTTTGACTTTTCAGAATTCTCAATTATTTTACCACTTTGTCCTATTTTTGACAACCTTAGAGCGATTCCTTTTCCAGCTTCCGATATTCCCTGAATTCATAGCACAAATTGAAAAATGTCTGCTCGCCGCTTCGTCTTACCAGTTCCCAGCCTTCTTTCTCCAGATCAACCATGTGTGTGTCTGCCACATAGGAAAAATCAATCCAGGTGATCTGCGCTGTGTCGCAGAACGGAAGGAACTGCCGGTAAACCGACTCGCCGCCGATGATGACGACATCCACATCTGTCAGATGTTTTTCCTGTTTCAGCTCGTCAATCCGCACCAGTGCCTCCTCGACACTGTGGCAGATCTCTGCCCCCTTTACGCTCAGAGCCTTCTTTTTTGTCAAAATCAGGTTGATTCTGCCATCCAGCGGTCGCTGAGCCGGGAAGGTCAGAAACGTTTTATAGCCCATCACGATGATTTTTCCCATCGTTTCCTGCCGGAATAATTTCTGATCCGCCGGGATCACCGTCAGCATCTGCCCTTTATTGCCGATACCCCAGTTCCGATCCACTGCCGCAATCAGCTGAAAATGTCTCGGAAACCGTTCCGGAAACTGTCTTTTGAGTGTCTTCATCATGCTCGCCGCATTGATATAGAATGCCTCGTCTGGCTGTTCTTTCTTATCTACATGAGAATGGAACACGCGCTCCATCTCCCGAAGCGCCGTCTCTTCTTCCGGGAACCGGTTCATAATATCAATCATGGCATCACGGCTGTCACGAAGCTTCTGCATCAGGACATCCCAGATCGCCGCCTTATCCGCTTCACTGACAAAGCCATAGTGATTTAAAATAATCTCTTTTGCATTCAATTCCGATGAATACTCGATCGATTCTTCTGCCGCCTTATAGTCTACCAGAAACGACGGCATATAACTCCCATCATGCCCCATGACGCCTACCGTCTCACTGCACAGCATCAACTCATCATCAATCAGGTAAGACATGGAACATTTCGTGTGGCCGATCGTCGCAAACGCGTAGATCGTATGGTCGCCCAGTTCGATCGTCTCACCGTCCTCCAGCGATACATCAATCTGTAAATCTGCATCGTCATATTCCGAATCCCATGGAAGCCCCGCCGCTTCTGCCGCCTCGCCGCTTAGACGCCGGATCGTCTTCAAAGCGCTCGGTTTCACTAAAATTTCTTTTGCGCGCTCGGAAGCATATGTTTTCACCCCCGGCCATGCTTTCCGCACCGCCGGAAGCCCCGCTACATGATCATAATGGGAATGGGATAAAAGAACCGCGTCTAACTCTGCATCGCCTAGTTCTCTTTTTATATTTTCCACCATCTGATCGGCAGCATACGCCATCCCCGCCTCGAACAGGAGATTGGCTTTTCCCTTTATCAAAAACACCGCACCGCTTCCGCAGCCAGATACATCGATCACCGTCATTGCTTTCTCATCCTTTTTGTTTGAATTTAAAATCGAACCGAGAAAATTTGAACAAAAACAAATCCTCAAATCCATATTTCGTATTTGATTTTACTGGATCTTTATGAAAAATACAAGGACTGGTTCAAATCAGATGAATGTAAGGAATAATAGGGTAACTGTTCACAAATAGGAATTTTCTGAACTGAAAATTCTGTACGATACAGTTCTCGCAGCAGATTTTGCCGATTTGGAATGCGCAGCATCGGCAAAATCCCGTTGCTGGGCACACATGTGTGAGCAGTAACATAATGGGATTTTTAATAACAGAATGCCGCAATTTCATTCCAAACAAACGGAACAATATCTGAGCGGGTGTGGCTGGGATACTCGGACAGATTTTCTAAATTATAAAAAGGATCGGCACCGATATGAAATCGTGTGTTTCGTTACACAGATTCCGGATCAGCGCCGATCCTCTGGGTGGTTGGTTTTAATTTAGTAAATTATGGGGAAGAGCTGCACCCCAGCATGCTCAGTGGCTTCAGCGTGCTCAGTGCCCCAGCTAAAAAAAGCTGCGCTTTTCTTCGCTGGACGGGCTGCGCCCTATAAATCAGTCCAGCAAGACAGTTCCTTATGTGCAAGCACAACGTTCCTGTCTTACTGCCCTGCTTTGCACTGCTTATGCCTCAACCATGTACGGATATGTTACATCCAGGCACGGTACTCTGAGTTCTTTGATGGTTCTCGGGCTTAACCAGCGATACATGTTGATCTCGCTGCCGGCTTTGTCGTTGGTTCCGGATGCTCTTGCACCACCGAACGGCTGCTGGCCGATAACTGCACCGGTCGGCTTGTCGTTGATGTAGAAGTTTCCGGCTGTTCCTTTAAGTGCATCTTCCATCTTAACGATAGCTTCGCGGTCATCTGCAAAGATTGCTCCGGACAGACCATAGGACGTTGCGGTATCGCAGCTTGCCAGAGTCTCATCCAGTTTGTCATCCGGATATACATATACGGTCATAACCGGTCCAAAAATTTCCTCTACCATAGTCTTGAAATCTGGCTTCTTAGCCTCAATCAGGGTCGGATATATGAAATATCCCTTGGAATCATCGTATCCGCCGCAGATAACTTCTGCATCCTCGGATGCTTTTGCATAGTCGATGTACTCTTTGTTGGTCTTGAATGCGGATGCATCGATAACAGCGCCCATCAGGTTTCTGAAATCGGTTATATCGCCAATTTTAATCTTCTCAATCTCTGCCAGCATACCCTCTTTAACCTGCGGCCAGATGCTTGCCGGAACAAATGCACGGGAAGCTGCGGAGCACTTCTGTCCCTGATACTCGTAGGATGCTCTTGTCAGAGCTGCTACCAGACCCGGTACGTCTGCGGAATTGTGAGCAAAGATGAAGTCCTTTCCACCAGTCTCGCCAACCAGACGCGGATATGTTTTGTATTTCTTGATGTTCTCGCCTACTAAGGAGTAAACACCGCTGAACACTTCGGTAGAACCTGTGAAATGGAATCCTGCCAGGTTCGGATCGCTTAATACGTACTTGCTCATGTCAGAACCACGGCTCGGTACAAAGTTGATAACACCTGCCGGAAGTCCTGCAGCCATCAGGGCCTGCATTACATAGTAGTTGGAAAGAACTGCTGTGGTAGCCGGTTTCCAGAGAACTACGTTACCTGCGATCGCCGGAGCGGTCGGAAGGTTAGCACCGATGGATGTGAAGTTGAATGGGGAAATCGCGGTTACGAAACCTTCCAGCGGACGGTACTCGATGCGGTTCCAAACATTCGGTGTGTTGTTCGGCTGTCTGTCATAAATCTGCTGTAAGTAGTATACGTTGAAACGAAGGAAATCAATCAGCTCGCAGGTATCAATCTCAGCCTGATATGCGGTCTTGCTCTGTCCTAACATGGTAGCTGCATTTACTTTATCTCTCATCGGACCAGCGATTAAATCAGCTGCTTTTAAGAAGATAGATACGCGGTGTTCCATCGGCATCTCGGTCCATGCTTTTCTAGCTGCCAGAGCTGCTGCAATTGCATCCTTTAACTCTTTCTCACCGCCGGAAGCTGCTTCTGCGATTACATGAGCATGGTCATGCGGCATAACTGCTTTGGTCTTTCTCTCTGTCCAAACTTCCTTACCACCGATGATCATCGGAACCTGAACAACCTGTGCGGACTGGCGCTCCAGCTCTTTCTTTAAGCTGGCTCTCTCCGGGCTTCCCGGAAGATATGCTTTTACCGGCTCATTTTTCGGCATCTCTACTTTGAAATATCCATTGCTCATTGCTCATCTCTCCTTTTTGACATTTTGTCTCATTTGTGATTATGATATGAAAACTTTTCTCGCTTTATTTTCATGAAATCTAACTCTTTCTTGTTATTTTTCATATCAATGAATTTCTGTGGCTAAATATTAGCACGTTTTTCATTTTGTGTCAATACTATTTCATATTTAAAAATACATATTTTCATTATGTTTTTCTGTGCATATCGCATAATATCTTTGCTTTTTCCTGTATTCTGTTTTGGATTGTAATTTTTATCGATCTTACTGTTCACGCATACGTGCCCAGTAACGGAATTTGCCGTGGCTTCGCATTTAAATACGGCAAATTCCTGCTGCCACCACGTTTTCTTACGGCACTTCTGCTTCCAAAAGTGCCCACCCGGGAACAGTAACTATCGATTCTTGTAATTCTGTATGTTTTTTTATGCTTTGTTTACGGGACATGGTTTTTGTGGTATACTGATCCCGCCTGAAACAACTCACAAAAGTGAGTTTATCCTGAAAATAATTCACTTATATGAAAAAAGGAGTTTGATTATGCTTAAATTAGAACGTACCAGCGTCATGAATCTGGAAAATGCCATGCGCGGTGCCCGCAATCCGATGAACAGCTGGGGACGGATGGACAGCTTTTATGATGAGAATGGCGAATATAAACTGGGACCGAACGATCTCGACCTTGCGAAACGTCTCCGCAAAGCAGGCAGCGACCACCGCAAGTTTCTGCGCCAGGTATTTGTCTCAGTCGATGTGACCGCACCTCTCTACTGGTGGAAAGAATATGATACTTATAAAGTAGCGACCGTCGCCAATTCAACCAGCACGATGCACAAAATCGCCAGCAAACCGTTTTCGATGGACGATTTCAGCTGCGACCACATGACAGCCGGAACACGCGCATTTATGGAAACAGTTATCGCCAAGCTGGAGGAAATCCGCCTGCGTTATCTGGAGACAAAGAATAAGGATGACTGGTATGATATGATCCAGCTGCTGCCGAGCAGTTATAATCAGATGCGGACTTGTTCGTTTAATTATGAGACACTGATTAATATTTATTATGCCAGAAAGGATCATAAGCTGGCGGAGTGGCATACATTCTGTGACTGGATCAAGACCTTGCCGTATGGGGAAGAATTGATTATTGGGGAAGGGAAATAAATAGATAGCTAAATAATTTAATTGTCGTGGATGGGACGGAGAAAAAGCCGCCCGTGCAAAAATGATCAGGTTTCGAGGACTGGGATTTTCTAGGCATCTTCGGTTTGATTAAAAACAGAAAGAAATCCTCACAAAGCAAGTTTGTTGCGGTTTCTTTCAACATCAAATCCGAATCTGCCAAGTAAATCCACAGTCTCGAAAATTTCATTTTTGCCCGGGCGGCTTTTTCTCCTGTTTATTGGATGATAACTTGGTAAAATTTAAGATCCTGGTATCATCCAGCGCATGAATGCGGCTGGATGACGGCGTAGGATCTTTTTTCGTTCCGTATGATAAATTACTTTGTCCACCATCTACTTTCTTATCTAACTATATTCAAGAAAGTCCCCCATGTCTTTCTTCTAAATACTGAATGTGCGCTTAGAAGAAATGTTTAGTTATGACAGAGAACTGGCATTCCCTTGTATACTTTCTCGTAGAGAAGTTTTGCTTTATCAACCGGCAGATTGATGCAGCCGTGGCTACCGGAATACTGGTAGATGGTTCCGCCGAATTTACTTCTCCAGCTTGCGTCATGGAAACCGATGCCGCCGTTGAATGGCATCCAATAATCTACGTGACTTTCATATTCATATGTGCCGTCTGCCCGTTTGGCGCCGCGCAGAACGCGGTCGGTCTGCTTGTAGGTCAGGCTGTAAATACCTTCCGGGGTTGTGTAGTTTTTGGATACGTTTCCGGTTACGCACGGAGCATCCCAGGTCAGGGCGCCGTTTTCATACATATATACATGCTGGGCGCCGAAATCAACTTCTGCGTAGGTATTGCCCCAGTCTGCGTCTGAATGGCTGGCTGCCTGCTGGGAGAACTGGACTTCACGTTCCTGATTGATACCTGTCTGCGCCATCAGAACCAGGTTGTCTGTCTCCGCAGTCTGGTCAATCTTCCATCCATAAGGGCCTGTCAAGGCTACCTCTTTTCCGGAAGTGGTATGGAAAGTACGGGTAGTTCCAGCTGTGTCGTATTTCGCTGCCAGCGCCTTGATGTAAGCAGCTGCCTTATCGCGGTCTACAGTAATGACACCATTCTCGCCGCCTGTATACCAGCTGACATATTCAGTACCGGACAGTGTCTCGGTCGCATCACCGATATGGAAGGTGATGGTCGCATTTTTAGCCTGGTTCATCTGGGCGCAGAGTGCTTTTAAGGATGCATCGCCGGAAGTCACCTGGATCGGTGTGTAACATCCCAATGCTTCCAGATCGATCTCTGTCATGCCGGAGGCGATCGCCGCATTGATCGCCGTCTGTACCTTTGCCTTATCCACAGATTCTCCCTTTACTTCCGGAACAATCGTGAAATCTTTTCCTTCTTCCCAGGCGGATATATGGGCATCTACCGTCGGTGCTACACTATCTGACATACAATTTAAGGAAGCAATGCGGTTTGCAAGCATCGTCTGATCGCAGGAAAGCGGCATCGCGATCGTCAGCGCTCCTGCTCCAGCTACCCCTGCTGCCTGCTGGTCAATCGCTGCCTGCAGCTCATTTGTAATCACTACTTTATAGCCGATCTCCGCTGCGGTGATCTCTTCTGTCTTGCCTCCACGTTCTTTAATCGTTAATTTATAAGAACCGTAATTCTGCTCCAGCTTTGCCTTCGCTTCCTCATTGCTCATTCCGCCGACTGCGACGCCATTTACACTTGTTCCATTTGCAAAACTGCCATCTGCCAGTACTGGCTGTGCAAACATCAGCACCAGTGCAGCTGCTGCACCAGTCATTTTAAGTATACTCATACTTTTATTTTTCATTTTTTCACAAACCTCTCTGCCGCGCCATATGGCTGCGGCCTGTATATATGGATTCTGAATCCTTATTATAGCAGAGTCGGAAAAAAAGTCCAGACCGATTCTAAAAAAGATCGTCAAAAGATCCGATTCGTAAGAATTTCTTAACGGTTCCTTTTTTCTTTCCTTTTTCTTTCATTTTTTCCATATTCATGATTGCAGTTTTTCCATTTTGCAGTATGATGGTATTCATTGCAAATGGGAAGTATAACTTTCAGAACGTCCTTAAAAATGTTTAAAATTTTCATGTTCCCAAAAGCGCCAAAAGGACCGCCGCATCTGGCATGCCCTCTTCTAAGTAAACAAGATTTTTATTGTTATCTTGGTCTGCTTAAAAGGAAATATGCCAGTCTGCGGCAGTCCTTCTTTCTATTTCCGGTCAATTTCCGGATTGACATGCACCATAATGTGTTTTACCTTCGGAAATGTCTTTTCAATGCTGTTATGCACCAACTCGGCAATCTTGTGCGCCTCCCGCAGCGGCATGGAACCGTCTACCTCAATCTCAATGTCCGCATAAATTTTATTGCCAAAGATCCGCGTCTGAAGCAGGTCAATCCGCGCCACATCTGGATTCTGAAGAACGCAGGCGCGCAGCTGTTCTTCGGTCTTCTCATCACAGGAATGATCAACCATTTTATCCATCGCATCTTTAAAAATCTCATACGCCGCTTTCACGATAAAGACGAAAATAACCAGGCTCGCGATCGGATCCATGACCGGAAATCCCATTCTCGCGCCCACGATTCCGACCAGCGCACCGATCGAGGAAAACGCATCGGAACGGTGATGCCATGCATCTGCCATCAGTGCGCTGGAATCAATCTTTTTCGCATAATATCGGGTGTACCAGTACATCGCTTCTTTACTGACAATGGATATAACAGCCGCTGCCAGCGCCAGCATTCCCGGAACCTGCAGGTGACTGTATTCTCCCTTGAGCACGTCCGTAAGCGCCTCCACGCCAATCCCCAGACCTGTCATAAAGAGAACCATCGAGAGGACAATCGCAGCCACACACTCCATCCGCTCATGTCCATACGGGTGCTCCTTGTCCGGCTGTTTGGACGACAGCTTAATTCCAATCACCACGATCATCGTGCTGAACACATCGGACGCCGAATGGATACTGTCACTGATCATCGCATTCGAATGTGCGAACACGCCGGCTAACAGCTTCATAAACGACAAAAGGATGTTCACTACTATCGTTACAAAAGACACCTGATTTGCCACCTTCTGAAAATCGTTCTGTTTCATATTCGTTACCTCCAAAAAATATCTCATGGCACTAACGATAGGTGGGTGCTGCGGTTTAACCCGTAAAAAAGTATAAAAAAACACCCACGAACCAGTATGAGTAACTACTGTCCCGTGGATGAAACTAACTTCCACTGTCGCTTCTGCGACCCGACCCCATGATATTCACGGTCTGCTCAGTTTGTACTGTAGTTTGATATGCAGTGCAAAGAGTTTATGATGAATAATAGCACAAGTTTACTTAGTTGTCAATATCGGGAAACGCCCTTTCTTCCATAATTTATTTCTTCAATTCCTTAATCCCAGCCTCAAGCCCTGCCGCCGTCAGCGGAAACATCGGGATCTCATCTCGGATCAGGCTGATCGTGTACGCACCGTAGGCATATGCCCAGTTATTTTCCCGCATCGGGTTCAGCCAGATCGCCGACGGAAAACGCCGGTGCATCTCCTGCAGCCAGTAAATGCCCGTCCGTTCGTTGCTGTGGAAATAGTCGAGACTGCCGCCGCGGTACAGAAGTTCCGACGGCGCCATCGACGCATCCCCAACCAGAATTACCTTGTATTCCGGTTTCAGGTTGTGAAAGACCCACTCGGTCGAGATCTTATCCCGCCAGGAGCAGGACGGCGTCGTAAACAGCTGATCGTAGAAACAGTTGTGGAAATAATAAATCTTCAAATCCTTAAAATGGGACGACTGATTGACCGCCTGGAACAGCCGGTTGCACAGATCCGCATATGCCCACATCGACCCGCCGTCCATCAGAAGCAGGAGCTTCGTCTGGTTCTTTCTCGGGCGCTCCATGACGAGCTCCAGACGTCCGCCTTCGTCACAGGTCTTCTCGATCGTTTTCTCCACATTGAGTTCCGTTTTCGGTCCATCCTCACGGCAGGATAAAAGACGCAGCTTTTTGAGCGCCACCTGGAACTGCCGGATCTGGATAACCGCATCGTCGCGGAAATCGCGGTAATTCCGCTGTTCCGCCACCTGCAGCGCGCTCCGGTTTTTGCCCGGTCCGCCCACGCGGATGCCCTTCGGGCTGTAACCGGAATGTCCAAATGCCGACGTACCGCCGGTTCCAATCCACTTATTGCCGCCGTGGTGCTGCTCATGCTGCTCTTTCAGTCGTTCCGCCATCATTTTACGGATATCGTCCAGATCAAGTCCCGCAAACCGCGCATCGACCTCATCCTTATCATACGGCGTCTGCGCGTGCGCCTTGGCAAGCCAGTCTAAGACCTCCTTCGGAAGTTCCTCAAACGTCTGCACATTTTTAAAATATGCCAGAAATGCCTGGTCAAATTTGTCATATTCGGACTCTTTTTTGACCAGAACCGCCCTCGCCATATAGTAAAACTCCGTCAGGCTCGCGTCGTTCAGGTTCATTTCCAGCGCATCCATCAGGCTGTTCCACTCATTGAGGCTCGTCTTCATCCCGTAAGAACGGAGTAGATACAGAAAATCAGTAAACATATCGGTTATTCTCCACCAGCTTTAAATCCTCTGTCTTTTTTAAGAGTACCCCCGCAAACGGGATCTCCTTTTCCAGCTTCTCCACCGGCACGCCGCCGATCACAAGCGCCTGAATCCAGTCCAACACCTCGGAGGTACTCGGCTTCTTCTGCAGGCCGCGCAGATCGCGCACCCGGTAGAAGGCGTCCAGCACGCCGTCGATCAGCTTCTGGTCGAGATCCGGGTAATGTGCCTTGATGATCTTCTCCATCATCGGCTGCTCCGGGAATGCAATATAATGGAAGATACAGCGGCGCAGGAACGCATCCGGCAGCTCCTTCTCCGCATTGGAGGTAATAATCACAATCGGACGGTGCTTCGCTTTGACAGTCTTTCCCGTCTCCGGAATGTAAAATTCCATCTTGTCAAGTTCCCAGAGCAGGTCGTTCGGGAATTCCAAATCCGCTTTATCGATCTCATCGATCAAAAGAACCGTCTGCTTTTCCTTCTCAAATGCCTCTCCCATCTTTCCGAGGCGGATATATCTGGCAATATCATCAACGCCATCCGCACCAAACTGGCTGTCGTAAAGACGCTGTACCGTATCGTACACGTAAAGACCGTCTTGTGCGCGGGTCGTCGATTTAATATTCCAGATCAAAAGTTCCATATCGAGGGATCTGGCAATCGCCTCCGCGAGCATCGTCTTTCCAGTGCCCGGTTCTCCCTTGATTAAGAGCGGCTTTTTGAGCGCCGCCGCAATGTTAACGCTGCGGATCAGTTCATCCGAAGCGATGTATTCGTCACTGCCGTGAAATTGCTGCATGGTAAATTCTCCTTTTAGAAAGTTCTCCTTTTACATAACTGTAAACACTAACAAGGGCAGCATAACGATTCAGGATCCATGCTGACTGCGATCGGTTCGGATCCATCGTTCCTCTCGATCTTCATACATAATCCTGCCCGTTTGCCACCCTATTGATTTGCGATACCAGATTGCT
>ERZ791743.1521-NODE-1521-length-12810-cov-32.740337_pt1 | contig 12810 bp, 8 predicted proteins | sample MGYA00509952_ERZ791743 | MGnify/ENA primary metagenome ERZ791743 (study PRJEB30046, sample SAMN00792040) | human gut metagenome | study: EMG produced TPA metagenomics assembly of the A metagenome-wide association study of gut microbiota in type 2...
TTTATGTATTAGGAACAACTTTCAATATCTCGGCTTATCCCGATGAAGAATTATCTGTGACTCTGATTGAAGGTAAACTAAAAGTAACTGCTCCTTCAGGTGAATACTACCTGCTGCCAGGTGAACATTACTCTTCTGCACAATCAAAAGTTAGCAAAGTAGATACAGAATTCTATACTTCATGGACAGATGGTGCTATGGAATTTGACGCAATGCCATTCCCTTTGCTGACAGCCCGACTGTCACGATGCTATAATGTAGATATTCAAATAGCATCCAAGGAATTGGAAACCATGAAGTTTACCGGAATCATTTTCCGTAACAAGCCTTTGGATTTTGCATTAGATATTATTCATCGCGTATCCGATGTCAAGTTTGAGAGAAAAGGAGAAACTATATTTGTAAAAAAACAATAATCAAACCCTGTATAACAGGAATATTCTAAATTAAATGAGTTATTTGAGTTTTATGAAAAAAGACGAACTTTGGAATCGTTTAGTAGCTAAACCTCCAAAAATGAGGCTGTTAGTAATGCTAATGTGCATGTTCTGCACATTCAACGCAATGTTTGCAAACGTACTAGCCGACAAGACTGTCACTATCAAAAGTGAAAACATCAGTGTAAAAGAGGCTCTTAACATGGTTAAAAAGCAAACAGGCATTCATATCATGTACGAAGATGCAACATTGAACAATGTACCTTTGAAACTTACATTAAACAAAGAACCTCTGGAACAAGCACTTTCCGTGATTTGTAGCCAGGCAGGTATGCGCTATGAATTAGTAGAGAACAATTATGTACTCATATTACCGATTGACAGAAATGCCAAGCGCAGAACAATTACCGGAGTGATCAAAGATGATATGGGCGAACCGGTCATCGGAGCCTCTATTGTCATCCAAGGTACAACTTTCGGTACAGTAGCCAATATGGATGGACAATTCATGCTGTCTTATCCTGAAAACACTAAAAACGACGAACTGATGATCAGCTTTATCGGTATGCAGACAGTTAAGGAAAAAATTGGCAACAGACACGTTTTCAATGTAAAAATGGAAAGCGAGGTGACCAATCTGGACGAAGTAGTCGTAGTAGGTTATGGTACTTCTTCTGTAAAGGATTTGACCGGCTCTGTAGCTTCAGTAGGCCTAAAGCAGTTGAGCCAATTGAATACTCCTAATGTAACTTCTATGCTTCAAAACCTGGCTGCCGGCGTACAAGTTTCACAAAATACCGGTGTTCCGGGTGAGACAGTCCGTGTACGTGTGCGTGGTGCTACGTCATTAACCGGTTCTAATGAGCCCTTGTATGTTATCGATGGAGTTCCTGTAGAAGATCCCAGCATGCTGGATGCCATTTCTCCGAATGATATCCAGTCTATGGACGTATTGAAAGATGCTTCTGCAGCGGCTATTTATGGTTCTCGTGCTGCAAACGGTGTGGTTATCGTTACCACCAAGAAAGGGGTGGAGGGTTCCAAACCTACCGTCAACTTCAACTATAATGTAACCACTGATGTTCAAATTAAGAACTTCCGTATCCTGTATGGTGATGAATGGCGCGAAACCGTACGCCGCTTTGCTAAAGAAACCTTGGTGTATGATCCGTCCAACCAATATGCACTAGAAATTCTTGAGCCTAATTCCACCGCATTAGGCAGTGCCAACACCAATTGGTTTGACGAAGTGAAACAAACAGCTATCCGCCACAATGCCGACTTGACAGTAAGCGGAGGTAGCAAAGTTTCCAAATATCTTATTTCATTATCCATATTCGATCAGCAAGGTATGGTTAAAGGAGGTGACTTAAGCCGATATAATGCACGCGTGTCTACAGAAATGAATGTATTGCCTATCCTCCGTTTTGGTATCAATGCTAATATGAGTTATACAGATCAGGATAATGCAGGAACTTCACTGTTCAGCGCACAAGGTTATCGTCCTGATATGCCTATATATAATGATAACGGGGAATTTGATATGTCCACAGGTCAAGCCAACCCGGTGGCCAACACCTATAAGAAAAACCATGATAATATTTACCGCATCATGGGAACCGTATACGGAGAAGTTGATATTTGGAAAGGATTCCGGTTCCGTTCCAGTTTATCGGGTAATTTACAATTTACTGAAAACAATTCATTCAGTCCAAGTTTTCTAAGTACTAGAAATGAAGCCAGTGGGTCAGAATATCATTATAAATATTCAAAAACCGTATTCGACAATACATTGAATTATAACTATGAGTTCAACAAGAATCATGTTTTGGATGCCGTAGCCGGTATCTCCTTTGAACGTGGTATAAGCCGTAGTACAAGAATGAATGGCCAGACTTATCCGGATAATGATATTTACACCAATTTAGGAAGTGCCGCAAGCATCTCATCTTGGGGTAACGGATATAATGCAAGTGGTCTGTTCTCTTCATTTGCCCGTATCAATTATAAATTAATGGAGCGCTACCTGTTCACTTTTACAGGGCGTTATGATGGTTCATCCATGTTTGGTTCGAACAACCGTTATGGTTTCTTCCCTTCAGGAGCCATTGCATGGCGTATCTCTCAGGAAAAATTCATGAAAAACCTGACATTCATTAATGATTTGAAATTACGTGCCAGCGTAGGTACTACCGGTACACAAAACTTAACCAGCTTCTCTAATCGTGATTTATACGAAGCAACCAGTTATAATAATCTGTCAGCCATTATACATAAACAAGTGGGTAACCGCGACATCCGCTGGGAAAAATCGACCCAATATGATTTAGGTCTTGATTTCGCATTGTTCGATTACCGACTGACCGGTTCTATCTCCGGCTATATCAAAGATACCAAAGACTTGATCTGGTCATTTGATTTCCCGCCCAGTGCAACCGGTGGCTCTATGCAGATGAACCGTAATATCGGAGCATTGACCAACCGCGGTATTGAAATAAACCTGGTAGGCCGTGTATTATCTACTAAAGACTGGAACTTGGACCTGACCTTGAATATGTCACATAACAAGAATAAAGTCACCAAACTGGTTGAAGAAGGTAGAGCACAATCAGCTATGGATGTAGTAGTTCAAGGCAGCTATGCCGACCAAGTATTGGCTGTAGGCTATCCAATGGGAGCTTTCCATGGTTATGAATATGCCGGGATCATACAAGATCAAACCAGAATAGATGAATTGAATGCCTATGCTAAATCAAAGGGACAAAGTTATTACGATGGTAACTCATTAAAACCGGGACATTTGGAAATTAAGGATTTAAATGGAGATGGAATCATCAACTACAATGACCGTGTTATTATCGGTAATCCTGATCCGGATCTGTTCGGCGGTCTGACTGCCAATTTATCTTATAAACAATTCAGCCTGTTCGCCAACTTCGGATATCAGATCGGTGGTTTGAAGATTTATAACAAAACATTGCAGAATCTACCCGGACAATTAACCGGTTTGATTGACTATGGATTGAATGACAGATGGTCTGACACCAACAAAGATGCCAAATACCCGGCCTTGTATATAGGTGACGGTGTACCTAGACTAACCGATCATGAATTGTTTAATGCCTCCTTCTTCCGTTTGCAGGAAGTGCGTCTGACTTATAATTTACCTTTAAACAAAGTGATAAAAGGACAACTATTTGTCTCGGCTACCAATTTGTTCACGCTCACCTCTTATCCGGGAACAGACCCTGCTACCGTAAACAGTAACAGCAACTATGGCGGTAACTATGAAACCTCCACTTATCCGGGTTTCCGCTCTTTCTCGGCTGGTTTAAAAATTAACTTATAATCATTTAAATGTATAATCGAATGAAAAAATATATATTCTTAGCTTTACTTACAATGGGCGTTTCCTCGTGCCAGTTGGTAGATGTCTTGGACCAAAAGCCCGAATTCGAAGCAGATTTAGACGGTGCCATCACAACACCCGCTGCTGTAGAGTTAGCCTTAAACGGAATCTATTACTCCTTGCCTGGAAATGGATTCAATGTCATATTTCCTACAGTAAGTGGTTCCTTCAAAGCCGGGACCATGTGGCGTCAAGAAATTGTCAGCGCCGGTAATGCCGTTTACTACTCCGAACGAATGTTGCCTACCCTATCATTCAGTGATGCAACGGAATGGGATGCAGATTACGCTGTAATCAAAAACGCCAACTTCCTGGAAACAGCCTGTAACCGCATGAGTGACGGAGAGTTCTCCGGAAACCGTAGAGCCGAAGTGTTAGGTGAAATAGCCTATTTACGCGCTTTGGCCTACTTCAATATCTTGGTTCGTTACTGCGAATTTTGGGATATGAATAGTGAATACGGGGTTGTCATGCGTAATGAAGCTCCATCCGTATCCAATGCTCTAAAGGCACGTAGCTCCGTAGCCGATTCTTATCAATATATTCTGGATCAACTGGAAATAGCTATTGAAAAAGCTCCTGATTGGAAAAAGCTTTCACAAGCTTCTAAAGAAGCAGCCAAGGCATTAAAGGCAAGAGTATTGCTGTATGCAGGAAAATACACAGAAGCGGTAGCAGCAGTTAATGATGCAATTGATACAAATTCTCCATTGCCGGAAGCAAACTATGGTGACGTTTTTGATAAGTTTTCAACAACCAAAGAGATTCTATTCGCTCGTGTATTCGACCAAAAAGATGCCACCAACACTTCAACCCGTCAGCAATGTTACGGTAACAGCCCCACGAAAAAACAAGGTTACTGGGGGCCCACCAATGAGTATGTGGAACTGGTGGGGGATGATCCTCGCGCCGATGCCATCTTCTCTAAAGTAGACAGCCTGATGGACAGCCGCAGTTCTGCGGTAGCCTACAACCTGAAATCGGTAAAGAAGCTGCTGAATGATGCCAATGACATGCCTGTCATCTTCAGTCGTGTTTCCGAACTCTACCTGATTAAAGCCGAAGCCTTGTATCGTTCAGGAGCCTCTATATCCGAAGCCTACGCACCGATCCGTAAACTACGCGAAAGAGCAGGAGCCGAAATAATTCTTCCAGCCAATAACGAAGAACTGGAAACCGCCATATTCAACGAATGGATGCTGGAATTGTCTTTCGAGAACTGGCATGAATGGTTTGCCATGATCCGTTTTGCAGGATACACAGAGAAACCCGATTTCACCCGTCTGCTTGCTTTGAACAAGACGTTAAGAGAAGCTTTGGAAAAAGAATATGAAAAATCGGAAGCACAAGGAGACAATTATTACCAACGCATCATAGACCGCCGTATCGATGCCATTCCGTCATCAGAAATCAGTTCTAATCTGGAATGTAAACAAAACCCTGGTTATTAACATATTAAATTCAAAGACATGAAAAAATATATCTTACTCATTTTCGCATGTATCTATGCGATTCACTTAAATGCCCAGAATGCAGGAATCAATTTCCTGCACGGCACTACTTGGGCAGAAGCCGTAGCTAAAGCCAAAGCAGAAAACAAATTGATATTCATTGATTTCTATACCCAATGGTGTGGACCTTGCATGAATATGGCACAAACTGTATTCTCATTGCCTACAGTGGGTTACTACTATAACCAAACTTTCATCAACCTCAAAATTGATGCTGAAGAAGGTGAAGGAATTACATTAGCCAAGAAATACGGTGTACGCAGCTACCCTACTTATGCCTTCGTCGATCCTGCTACCGAAGAAATTGTTCATCGCAGCAGCAGCCGTCAGACTCCCGAACAGTTTATTCAGACAGGAAAAGATGCAAACATTCCTACCAAACGCTCTTTTTACCTGCAAGAGCAATATACCAAGGGGAACAGAGAACGTGCATTCCTGATTGATTACATCAATTATCACTATTCAGTCTATGCACGCAATAACGTACAAGCCGCTTTTGATGAATTAATAAAAGGAGGTGCCAAACTGACTGATCCGGATGTATGGGAAGTATATGTAAACACTATCAATGGCATGAACCCGTACCTGAAGCAAGTATCAGACAATTATGCAGATTTCTGCCAGCGTTTCGGCAAAAAAGCTGTTGATGCTAAATTGGCAAAAGAAACTTCATACGGCGAATTGGCGGAAATTGAAGCCTTATGCAACTATGAAGGAAAAGATTTCAATCTGAAAATGATCCGTATCAATAATGATATCCGGGAACAAAAGTATGAAGCGGCAGCTACCCAGATTGATGCGATGATTGCAGACACCACAGTCAATCAGCAAGAGTTAATCAGTAGACTGAAATTTATCGCCCGTTTGGGATACAAAGCAGAGGAACTTCCCGAATTCTGGTTCAACAAATGTGTAGGCTATCTGCAATACATTGCTTATAACCAAACAGACAGAGATGATGCTTTCATCCATCAGGAATATGCAGCCGCCTTGGAAATGGTGCTTCGCAAACTGAACGGCAAAGCCCCCATCCCTGCCTGCCTCAGCACAGAACCCGCATACGGAAAAAAAGTCTATAACATGCGTCCCGATGCATTGAAAATGAAACCTAAAAGAAAAAAATAAGATGAGAACTCTAAAATCCATCATGGTACTTGGCCTTGCGCTGAGTACCTTTACCGCTACAGAAGCTGCAAAGCTCACTTTTAAGGTCACCAATCCCAATGAGAAGGTCAAAGTGAGATTGACTTTCAGCCAAAGTGGCGAACAAAAAGAAGTGGCGATTGATGCCGCTGGAAACGGCAACATAGAAATCACAGGATTCACTCCGCAATATGTAACCATGCAATACACACGCGGACGCCGTACTCTTTATCTGGATCCCAATCAAGACCTTACCTTGTCATTCGACAGTGACAACATGTGGAGAAACACAACCTTTGAAGGAGCAGGTGCCGCTATCAACACCTATCTGGGAAGCAAAGAGCTCCAATCACTCGGTATGCCCGATATGAAAATGCAAGAGGCCGCCCTCATACACAAAGGAGACAGCCTGTACGCAGCCAATTGCCAAGTATTGGAAGCCGCAAAACTTCCAGCCGATTTCACTGCACAGGAAAAAATACGTTTGCAATTCTATACGTATTATTATTTCTCCAAATACGCTTTGTATCATCCTCATTTTGGAAAGGATGACAACTATATTCCTTCCAAAGCATATTATGAAAAACTGGAAGCTATTACTCCGATCAATGCCGGTTTATTAGCTCTAAAAGAATATAAGGCTTTTCTTCCCGATGCTATCAGCGCCTTTAGTAATAAAGGAAAAACAGTTGCATCCAATTCTACAGAACAAAGTGTAAACTACGTAGATGCAACCATACAAGATGAAAAGGTTGCAGAATTTCTGATTGACCAATTTGTTTATAACTTTGTAGACAATAACGGGCTGGATGAAGCAGACGGGCTGATTGTCCTATTCCGCAAACATGTGAAGGATGCAAAGTCCATAGAAAAATTCAACGCACTTTGTACCAAGTGGGAAAAATTAAGATCAGGCAATCCCTCAGCAGCTAGCTTCTCCTATCCGGATATAAATGGGAAAACAGTATCTTTGGCAGATTTGAAAGGGAAATATATCTATATTGACGTGTGGGCTACCTGGTGTGGCCCTTGCCGTGGAGAACTTCCTGCGTTAAAGGAATTGGAAGAGAAATATGCAGGAAAGGATATTCATTTTGTCAGCCTGTCATGCGACAAGAACAAAAAGGCATGGGAGAACATGGTAACAAAGGATCAACTGAAAGGGATCCAGTTACACATGGGAACAGACAGGACCTTTATGGATGCTTACCTCATCAACGGCATTCCCCGTTTTATCCTGCTGGATCGGGATGGCAAAATCATCTCTGCCAATATGACCCGTCCGTCAGATCCCAAGACAGCAGAGAAGTTCAATGAACTGTTAGGACTATAAAACTCTCTCTTATATTAAACATTAATCTAACGATAGGCTTTCTTCGTGAGGAGAGGGCCTATTCTATTTGTTTTAGCCAGGAGAACGATACAGAAAGAGAATAAAAGACACGAACTATACAGATCTTACAGTATTGTCTAAAACACCTGTAATTTCCGTATAATTCGTGCCCGAACAATTTAAATACGATGATTTTTATTGTAGGAATGAAATCAGCACACCGGCAGCCACGGCAGAACCGATAACTCCTGAAATGTTACTTGCCATACAATATTGAAGCACATGATTTTTGGGGTCATACTTCAAAGCAATTTCATTAGCCACACGGCTGGCCATGGGCACAGCACTCAAACCTGTAGCCCCAATCAGTGGATTGATCTTCTTCTTAGTGAAAAGATTCACCAACTTCACAAACAAGATACCACCGGAAATAGACAAGGCAAACGCCAAGAAACCACCTATCACAATACCGATAGTAGTCCAATTCAAAAATGCCTCCGTAGTCATTGTCGCACCGACTGACAACCCCAAGAAGATAGTTGCCGCATTCATGATACTATTTGAAGCTGCATCAAACAAACGTGAAGTATCACTACCTATTTCCTTAATCAAGTTACCAAACATCAACATACCAATCAAAGGCACTGCACTTGGCACAAACAGAGCGACCACCGTAGTCACTACAATCGGAAATACAATCTTCAGCACACGAAGATTCTTGATTTCTACCGAAGAAGGATATTTCTTTTCCTGTTCCTTCATATTGATACTCAATTCTTTCTTCGTACACCAGATTTTCACAACCAACGGAATGATAACGGGTACCAGAGCCATATACGAATAAGCGGCAATAGCAATCGGCCCTAGCAAATGGGGAGCCAGTTTAATAGTGGTAAAGATAGCGGTAGGACCGTCTGCTCCACCAATAATACCCAATGAAGCCGCCTCTTTCGGAGTGAACCCCATCAAGATAGCTACCAACAATACTGTGAAAATACCCAACTGTGCAGCAGCTCCGAAAATAGAAAGCCGCAAATTACGCAACATCGGACCAAAGTCTGTCAAAGCACCTACCCCCATAAAAATGATAGGCGGAAGAAAACCGGTCTTAATCAACATGTAGTAGATAAAGTTCATCAGGCCCAAGTCGTGCGCAATTTCGTGCAACGGCATTTCCCAGATGTTCTTCAGTGCTCCATTCACCATTACCATGCCGTTTTCATCGGCCTGGACAACCCCCATCTCACCACCGGGAAAGTTAGCCAGCAACACTCCGAAAGCTATCGGAATCAGCAGCAGCGGTTCGTACTTTTTCTTGATCCCCAAGTAAAGTAAGATGAACGCAATGGCATACATTATCAAGAATTGCGGTTCAGCAATAATATTGCTGAAAGCAGTCATATCATAAAGTCTTTCAAATATATCTTCCATTATACTATTTTCATTAATACGTCATCCTCTGAAACCGTGTCACCCGAATTAGCGCAAATAGCAGTTATAGTACCGTCATATTCCGCACGGATCGCATTATAGGTCTTCATTGCTTCGACGTAACAAATCACATCACCTTTATTAACCTTTTCACCCACCTTCTTCGGAGTTTCCTGGGCATTCTTTACTAGGAAGAATTTACCTTCCAACGGAGAAAGCACATCTTTCCCTTCCCCTACCGGAGCAGGAGCAGCTTGTGCGGGAACTGCACCCGAAGCAGCTGTCAGCGTAGCAGGATCTACAGCACCATATGCCACTGTAACGCGATAAGGTTGCCCGTTCACATCCACCGTCAATACCTTGGTCTTGTTTTCAGCTTCGACAGGAGTAGTGGCATTCGCTTTCTCCTCACGACGTTTCTTCACATCTGCCAAGAAGTCTTCTTTTGCCTTCCCGCTCTTATAAGCTTCATACTGGGCCGGATGCATGGCATACTCAAACAGTTCTTCGTCATCCTGTCCTTTATCCCATTGTTTTTCAAGCATCATCTTGCGATATTTTTCCAACTGGTCGGGATAATTGTCCTGCGGATTGCCATCAAAGAACTTGCGGCCTTCACGTTCTGCCTTTTCAATAATTTCAGGGGCCAGTTTACCCGGTAAACGTCCCGCTTTACCCAAAATCATATCCCAAATATCATCGGCAATCATTCCCCAACGTTCCTTACCTTTCTCCATAGCCATTACATTCATCATGGCAAGGTTCTTCACATACTGGCTGAACGGAGTAACCAAAGGAGGATAACCCACACGCGGCCATACGTAAGCAACTTCATTGAACAACTTGATCAACAATTCATCCTGAGTCATAAACGGCAGGTTACGTTTTGCCTTGTACTTGTTGATAGATTCCAGATTCGTTTCAAGATCGGCCATCAAACTTCCCATCATGCCGCCCGGCAATCCCGGAGCAATCAGTAAAGAATTCATCAGACGGTTTTTGGGACTGATATATAAACCAAGGAAATCATCCATAAACTCCTGAATCATGGAACGCACTTTCATATACGCTTCCATATTAATTTCGGGCACTTTAAATCCGGCATCTTTCAACATGGCTTGCACACTAATCAAATCAGCATGGCCGGTTCCCCATGACAATGGTTCCATACCTACATCAATATAGTCGCAACCAGCCTGGCATACTTCCAAAATAGAAGCCATATTGAATCCGGGTCCCGCATGAGAGTGATACTGTATAGGAATATTTTTAATCTTCTTGATTCCGGCAACAATCTTTCCCAATGAAACGGGACGTCCGATGCCGGCCATATCTTTAATACAGATTTCATCGGCTCCGGCTTCTATAAGCTGCTTGGCCATATTCACATAATATTCCACAGTATGTATCGGAGAAAAAGTGATACAGAGCGAACATTGTGAAATCATTCCGGCTTCGTGAGCATAGCCGATAGAAGGGATAATATTGCGGACATCATTCAATCCGCAGAAAGTACGGGTAATATCTGTTCCTTGCGCATGTTTAACCTTATAGAATAATTTACGGACATCTGCCGGGACGGGACTCATGCGGAGACCGTTCAGCGCACGGTCCAGCATATGAGTCTGGATGCCTGCTTCGTGGAAGGGTTTCGTCCACTCGCGCACAGCTCTATTCGGATTTTCACCAAACAATAAATTTACCTGTTCAAAACCACCACCATTTGTTTCCACACGGGCGAAACAGCCCATTTCAATAATAGCCGGGGCAACCTTAACCAACTGGTCTACACGAGGCACGTACTTACCCGCACTCTGCCACATATCGCGGAAGACCAGACTAAATTTTACTTCTCTTTCCATTTTTGATAAATGTGTTTTTCTTTTTTTGGATTATAACTTCTCAATCTTTATCACCTGACCTTTACCTGCTGTCAAAATCTCAACTGCCGCCTTAATAGCATCCATAGCACCAGTATCTGCCGTAGGTGCTACAGCAGGTGCTTTTTTGGGGGTCTCTTCGGGGGCCACTTTGTTGACAACAGTAATAAGGTACTTGCTTAGATAGATAACGATGAGGAGAATGACAAAGACGGTCGCCATACCGACCACCATCAACATCAATCCAACTCCTATGTTCTCCATAATTTTCAGTGTTATTAATAGTACTTACTACACTCATAGGTTATTCAAAGCCTAAAAAGTGCTCAAATTTAGCCATTTCGGCTTTACTTCTATCATAAATGGAATACAAAATATGCAAAATTATCAGAAAATAAGAAGAGTCTAAAGAAATGTGCTTAAAATCCGGAACAGTCATCAGGTCAAGAAATTAACAGTACCTTCATCCACTGTAAAAGGAAATTGAATCTGCCTGCCCGATGACACTCCGAAAGGTGGTTTTGTGATTTTTTAAAGAAGGATTTCATTTAATGGTTTCCGCTTCTTTTCTGTAGGTTCATCCTCCGCATAACCGACCGGAATCAAAACGGCCGGTTCCAAATTTTCCGGCAGTCCCAAAACCTCACTGCATTGCGGAGCATCAAAATTACAAACCCAACAAGTACCCAGTCCTTGTTCGGCAGCAGCCAGACAAAGATGTTCTACTGCAATAGCAATATCAATATCAGCATGATCCTTATTATCGGCACGGCGATGCCAAGACTCATTATGATCCACACAAGCCACTATGATACAAGGAGCCGTAGCAAGCCATTCCCGTTTATAACATGAATACAACGCTTTCAGTACGGCCTCATCTGTAACAATACGGAAACGCCATGGTTGAAAATTAACTGCAGATGGTGCAAAACGTACACATTCCATGATATAATCCAACTTTTCAGCCTCAACAGGACGATTGGCATATTTGCGTGCAGAATAGCGCGCCTTCACTAATTCTAGAAAGTTCATAAGCATTATTATTAGTTTGCATACAAAAATAGTAACTTTGCACCGATAAAAGAAGTACAAATATGAAGAAACTTGTAATATTCGACCTGGACGGCACATTACTGAACACCATTGCCGACCTGGCTGCCGCCACCAACCAAGCCTTACAATATTATGGCTATCCTACACATGAAACGGAAGCATACCGCTTTTTTGTAGGAAACGGAATCAATAAATTATTTGAGCGTGCTCTGCCTGAAGGGGAACGTACGGAAGAGAATGTATTAAAGATACGTTCACAATTCATCCCCTATTATGATGAGCACAATGCCGATTTAAGCCGCCCTTATCCCGGTATCTCCGAATTATTAAAAACACTGCAACAGCAAGGGATCATGATAGCGGTCGCCTCCAATAAATACCAGGCAGCTACCCGAAAGTTAATAGCACACTATTTTCCTGAAATAAACTTTGTGGAAGTATTGGGACAACGCGAAGGTATCCCCGCAAAACCCGATCCATCCATCGTAAACGAAATTATGACAAAAGCAGGAGTCAAACAGGAAGATATACTTTATGTAGGTGATTCTAATGTAGATATGCAAACAGCGCATCATGCCGGAGTAACAGCTATAGGTGTGGCATGGGGATTCCG